>Ga0315288_10000039_pt1 | contig 147981 bp, 144 predicted proteins | sample YL17G11_20_MG_FD_203454 | JGI IMG/M metagenome (GOLD analysis project Ga0315288, IMG submission 203454) | Sediment microbial communities from Yellowstone Lake, YNP, Wyoming, USA - YL17G11_20 | ecosystem: Environmental > Aquatic > Freshwater > Lake > Sediment | place: USA: Wyoming | collected... | reverse complement strand
GGGGATGACGTGAACCTGACGGTGGAGTTGATCGTGCCGGTGGCGCTGGAGCAGGGCTCCAAGTTCGCCATCCGCGAAGGCGGCCTGACCGTCGGCGCGGGCGTCGTCACCAAGATCATCGCATAGGAAAGCAAGGTGTAGAAAATGGCTTCCAAGAGAAAAGACGTCCGCCCGGTCATCACGCTGCAATGCAGCGAGTGCAAGGAGCGGACGTACACGACCGAGAAGAACCGGCGCAACGATCCGAACCGGCTGGAGCTAAAGAAGTACTGCCCGCGGTGCCGGACACACCGCGTCCATCGCGAGACCAAGTAGCGGGTTAGCCGGGTAGTTGCGTAGATTGGCAGTTGGGCCGTGCGAACGGTTGTGGTGCGAGGCGCGTTGATCAACGCACGCAACCAGACCACCAGCCGAGGGGAACTCAATACCACCCAACTAGGCAACTACCGAACCAACGAAGGCCAGTAGCTCAATTGGTAGAGCACTCGTCTCCAAAACGAGCGGTTGAGGGTTCAAGTCCTTCCTGGCCTGCTGAGGCAACGCCGTCTCGAGGGGCGGCGTTTCAGCCGTAAGAGGCATGCAGCGCAGCATCCGGGCGAACTGAGTGCCCAAGGAGTACGAAGGTGGCAGACAGAGTCAAGAAGCAGAATGCGATCCAGCGCTACTTCACCGAGACCTCCGGTGAGCTACGAAAGGTTTCGTGGCCCACGTGGCCAGAGGCCCGGCAACTGACGATCCTGGTGATAATTGTGATGATCGTTATCGGCATCTTCCTTGGCATTGTGGATTGGGGCGCGAACATCTTCTTGAACTTCATTCTGGGCATCTAGCGGACGGAAGGGATCAGAGCTTGACAGGTAAGAGGATCTAATGGACGAACGCGAAGCCGAAGAGCGGGCCGGGCCGGCGCCGCTTCCCGAGCAAGTCGAACCGGCCGAGGAGGCGGTGCCTTCCATGGTGGATTCGACGCGCGCATCAGGGGAAAGCGAAGCCAGACCGCCCGTCGACGCGGAGGCCGTTGAGCAACGTCCCGAGCCTGGGCCTGTACCGACGGATATGCCGGAGAACCTACTCGCGGCGGATGCCTCCCTGGTGGCCTTGGAGGTGGAGGGCGAATCGGAGGCAGTGGAGCCTGGAGCCGAAGACGGCGCCGCGGCCGCTGCAGGACCCGAGCGCGATGAACCGGCGGCCGAATCACTTGAACCGTTGGAGACGACAACCCCCGCGGCACCGACACCCACCGCAGCGCAGGAACATCGCGCAGCCGCGGCCGAGGGTCTGAGACGCGGACGGCTGCCGCAAGGCGCTGTCCCGGTGGAAGGGCGTGAGGAGCCGGCCTGGTATGTGATCCACTGCTACTCGGGCTACGAGAACAAGGTGCGTCACAACCTCGAGCAGCGGATCGAGACAATGGGCATGAAGGACAGGATCTTTGATGTCGTCATTCCGACGCAGGAGGAGATCGAGGTCAAAGAGGGGAAGCGCCGCACGGTCGAACGGCACATCTTCCCCGGATATGTGCTCGTCAACATGACGCTGTCTGAGGAATCCTGGTATGTCGTGCGCAACACGCCGGGAGTAACCGGCTTCGTCGGGATGGGCAACCTGCCGACCCCGCTCCGGCCCGAAGAGGTGTCGCAGATCATTAAACGTATGGAATCTGAGGCGCCGGCGGTCAAGGTATCCTTCAAAGTAGGCGAGCGCGTGCGCATCATCGACGGCCCATTCAACGATTTCCGGGGAACGGTGGCGGACATCGATATGGAGCGTACCAAGGTGCGCATGATGGTGTCCTTCTTCGGACGCGAGACACCTGTGGAGCTGGACTTCCTGCAAGTGGAGAAGGCATGAGCAGCGGCATGACGGTGCGCCGCTGAGCTGAAATGTGGGAGGGCGACCCATCCATCGCCCGTCAAAACCACGGTACCGGACAAGCATGCTGGTACAAGGAGTGATTGAGCATGGCAAAGAAACTCAAGGCAATCGTTCGACTGCAGCTGGAGGCTGGAAAGGCCAACCCGGCACCGCCGGTGGGCCCCGCGCTGGCCGGCCACGGCATCAATATCATGGCGTTCTGCAAAGAGTACAATGCACGCACGTCGAATCGCCCCGGGGAGGTGATCCCGGCGGAGATCACGGTCTACTCCGATGGTTCGTTCGCCTTCGTGCTCAAGACGCCACCGGCGGCGGTGTTACTGCGAAAGGCCGCCGGAGTTCCCAAGGGCTCCGGCATTCCGAACAAGGAGAAGGTCGGCAGCGTGACTCGCAAGCAGGTTCGAGAGATCGCTGAACTGAAGATGAAGGATCTGAACACCACCGACATCGAAGGCGCCATGAAGCAAGTCGAGGGCACTGCGCGCTCGATGGGGATCACCGTTCAGGAGTGATCAGTGGGAGGGTCTTCGGGCCCGCCAATACCACGGAGGACAGCATGTCTAAGCCAGGCAAGAACTACAGGGCCGCACTGGCCAAGATCGATCTCAACAAGCAGTATGCCCCGGAGGAAGGGGTGGCGCTGGCCAAAGAAACGGCGTACACGAACTTCGACGCGAGCGTCGAGGTCCACATGCGAACCGCGCTGGATCCACGCCAAGCCGATCAGCAGCTGCGGGATGTGGTGGTGCTCCCCCACGGTTTGGGCAAGACCGTGCGCGTGCTGGTCTTCGCCGTTGGTGAAGGCGCTGTGGCGGCGCGTGGCGCAGGCGCCGATTTGGTCGCAGACGACGACGAAACCCTGAAGAAGATTGAAGGGGGGATGATGGACTTCGACGTTGCCATTGCGACGCCGGACATGATGGGGAAGGTGGGCCGTCTGGGGCGTGTGCTAGGCCCGCGCGGCTTGATGCCCAATCCCAAAGCCGGCACTGTGGTCCCGCCTCAGGACTTGGATCGGGCCGTCAAAGAAGCCAAGGCGGGGCGCGTCGAATTCCGCCTTGACAAGACTGCGAACATCCACGTGGTAATCGGAAAAGCGTCGTTCGACGCCACAAAGCTGTATGAGAACTTCGCGGCGCTGATGGAAGCGATCAACAAGGCGCGTCCATCCGGCGCCAAGGGCGCGTACATAAAGCGTATCGTGGTGAATGCCACGATGGGCCCCGGGATCAAGATTGACCCGAACGCCGCCCTGGCTGTGGAGGCTACCGAGTAGCGATACTCGTAACCGGACCAGGAAAGGGCCTGGTACAAGCAACAAGCCGCTTCGCCAATGACGGCGGGTGTGGCGCGCAGCGCCACTCAATTTCCTGCCCAGGTGGAGACTTCCAGCCAAGTTCAGCCCGAGGGGCTGCTCCGAAAGTCTTTGCCTGAAGAAGTGGCAAAGACTTTTCGATTGAAAGGAGGTGAGTACACATTGGCACTAACAAGACAGCGCAAGGAAGAGATTCTTGCGACCTACACCGACTGGCTCAAACGCAGTCAAGCCGTGATCCTGGTGGAGTACACCGGCGCCAGGATGAAGGACATGGACGCGATCCGCGCCAAGGTGCGGGAGTCTGGCGGCGAGTTCCACGTTGTCAAGAACACGCTTGTGCAGCGTGCCCTGAAAGACCAGGGCATGAGCATGCCGGACGAGGCTCTGCTGAAGTCGTCGGCCATGTCGTTCGCGTTCAGCGATCCGGCCGCGACGGCGAAGGCGCTGGCAGATGCCACCAAGGCTATGAGCTTCGTGAAAGTCAAGGCAGGCTTCATGGCAGGGCAACTCTTGGATGCCGCGCAGGTCAAGGCACTGGCCGAGTTGCCGCCGCTGCCGATCGTGCGCGCACGGCTACTGGGCGTGTTCCAGGCGCCGGCTGGGCAGCTGGTGCGCACGATCGCCGAACCGGCGCGTTCCCTGGCGTCCGTTTTCCGCGCGTACTCTGAAAAGGCGCTGGCCGCCAGCTAGCAGAAACTGGATTCGCTTTCGAGAAAGACGAAGGCGCAATGAGGAAGAGTGAAAGAAGGAGTAATCAGGAATGGCTGCAAAGCTTGAGAAAATTGTAGAGGAACTAGGCGCCCTCTCGGTATTGGAGGCCGCGGAACTTGTGAAGGCGCTCGAGGAGAAGTGGGGAGTCTCAGCCGCCGCGCCCGTGGCGGTGGCGGCTGTGGCTGCTGGAGGTGGCGGCGCCGCGGCTGAGGCCGCAGAGGAGAAGACAGAGTTTGACGTGATTATCAAGGACGCGGGTGCGAAGAAGATCGACGTGATCAAAGTCATTCGCCAGCTGACGAGCCTGGGCCTGGGCGAGGCCAAGACGCTGGCAGAGACCGCCGGAGGGAAAGTGCTTTCGGCGGTTGGCAAGGACGCCGCCAACGATGCCAAGAAGAAGCTGGAAGAAGCCGGCGCTCAGGTCGAAGTGAAGTAGAGCACCGCGCATAGAGGAAAGGGACGACTCGAGAGAGTCGTCCCTTTTTGTTTTCGGAAGATGATCCGTCCCGTGCAGGGAATCGATCAGGACCCAGTGGTCCTGCGACGAAGTAGGCGCCAAGGCGATCATTCTGCGCTCAAAGGAGCTTGGGTAGTACCTATGGCCCAGTGACTCGGGGCAGCAGTGCCTCTATACTGACCGTATCTTGGTCTGACCACCGTACCAGTTGGATCCATGAAGATACAGCGCATTACCCACAAGTCCCTGCCGGATACGGCCGCGGGCAAGCTGGCGGCCTCGATACTGGATGGGAGTCTGCCTCCGGGGGCCCAATTGCCGCCGGAACGTGACCTGATGAACCAGTTGGGAATCAGCCGATCCACACTGCGAGAGGCGTTGAAGCGGCTCGAGGAGAGCCGCCTGATCGAATCACGTCCGCATGTGGGTTGGTTCGCGATGAGCATGAGTGAGTCGAACATGGCCGAGGCGCGCGAGCTGGCCCGTTGGGCAGGGCAGACGGAAGCCCGGCAGGCAACCGGGGAGCCGCCGACGGGGCCGCTGCGAGTCCCGATCGCGGCCGGCAAACCCATCCACATTCCCAACCTGAGGAAGGATCGGCTGGGAACATTTGAGTTCATCTCGTGGTGGGAAAGGGAAAAGGTCCAAAACGCAAGGGTGATGGTGGTGGGCGCCGGCGCGCTGGGAAACGAAGTCATCAAGAACTTGGCACTCATGGGAATTGGCCACCTATTCATTGTCGACTTTGACAAGGTGGAAGCCGCGAATCTCAGCCGGTCCATCCTTTTTCGTGAGGGCGATGAGAACCGCAGCAAAGCCGAGATTGCGGCGGCGCGCGCCAAGGCCATCAATCCAGACGTCCACGTCCAATACATGAACGGTGACGCAACCACGCAGCTGGGACTGGGGATCATACGGCGCATGGATGTGATCGTCGGCTGCCTAGATAATCGGGAGGCGCGGCTGGCGGTGAACCGCTTCTGCTACTGGGTGAACAAGCCCTGGGTGGACGGCGCGATCCAGGAACTACTGGGCCTGATGCGCGTCTTCGTTCCGGGGCAGGGCGCCTGCTATGAATGCACGCTGACGGAGCAGGCGCTGCGCGACCTTTCGATGCGCTACTCCTGTCCGCTGTTGGCGCGACAGAACATCCTGCTGGGGAAGGTCCCGACCACTCCCACCGTCGCCTCCATCATCGGCGGGATGCAATCCCAGGAGGCGCTCAAACTAATCAACGGCATGCCGGTCGAACCCGGCAAGGTCACGCATTTCAACGGCATGGTCAATGAAATGCACACCACGGCGTACGCGGCGCGAGAGGACTGCGAGAGCCACTGGACATATGGTGAGATCACCGAACTGCCCGCCCGGGCCGAACGCACGACGCTTGGGGACCTTCTGCGGATCGCACGCGCGGATCTTGGACCGGACGCCATGTTAGAGCTTGACCAAGAGCTGATCACTCAGCTGGAGTGTCCGAACGACCACGCGGTGGAGGAGGTGCTGCGACCGCTCAGTGAGGTGACCTTCGAGGCCGGTCACTGTCCGACCTGCGGTGTGCTGCGCGAATCCACCCTGACGCACATCATCTCCGGCGAGGAGAAATTCCTGCACCGGACCCTTGCGAGCGTGGGCGTGCCGCCGCTGCACATCGTGAAGGCACAGAATGGAGTCCAGTACCGGTTCTATGAACTGACCGGCGATCTGGCGGATACGCTGCATTTCCGCCATTTTGAGATGACGCGAATCGCGCCTCCCCCTCGGCGCGGCGACAGGGCACGGGTGCGGCTCACAAGCGAGGCGAAGCCGAAGGAGCATGGGGCACCCGTCGCGGCCGGACGCGTAAGGTTGCGCGGTTGAGGCGAGTGGAAGAATGAGCTTGAGAGTCGATTCCATGGGAATGCGCGGGTCTGCGCGGACAGCCGAGCCGTGGCACCTTATGCGCAAGGTGCTCCTGCTGCTGCTCATGGTTGTAGCGCTCACTTTCGGCCTGGTTCTACTGCTACAACAGGGCAGTCCGGCTCCGCTGCTGATGTTCAACCTGCTGGCCGATGGCAGCATTGGCGCGGTGATGGGTCTTGGAAGCCGTTTCGTATTGCGGCGCAGACACTGGCTGGTCCGCGCGCTGGTCTCGTCTGCCCTGGCGATCGTCGGCCTCGTGCTACTGGGCATTCTTACGGATGCAAGGAGCGGCATCGGCCCGCTGCAAATGGAACTGACGCGTGTGAAATGGCTGGACGGGGCAGGCATCGGCCTGCACGTGCCTCTGCTGCCCGGCCGGAGCCCAACGGACGTACTCGACGCGGCGCACACGGTGATTGCGATGGATGTTGCGTGGATCGCCCTGAGGGCCTGGCGCGGGGGACGGCGATTGTCGACCCGCGGGTACGAGCCAACGCCCAGGATCAGAACGGCTGCGACGGCGTCCGGCGACGCGCGGCTGTCGTCAGCGCATTCGGCATATGCGCCAAACGTGCGGCCAAGCAGGCGAGATAGGTCGCGACCCATGATCCGACAGCGGAAATTGGGACGGCCTGTGGCGTCGAGCGCGATCCGCCCTGGGAACGTCGGGAGCCGGAGACGCGGCATCTTTCGCAGGCGACTCGCCGTGCAGCTGGCTGCCTACGAAGAGCACCGCTGCCCGTACTGCTTGCAAGAGATCCAGCGGGATGATATTCGGGGCTCGGTGGTGTGCCCGGTGTGCCACACGCTGCATCACAAGGACTGTTGGGATATCACAGGCACGTGCCAGGTGCCGCATCTCAACGGCTAGGAACTGGAGGCAAGCGCATGAGCGATATAGATGTCACCCTAGTTTTGCCGAGCGGTGGCGCGCGTGCGGCGGAGGTGCCCGCCGACGTTGTCGTCAAGGAGCTGCTGCCCGAGGTAACGAGCCTTCTGGAACTGCCGACGGTGGGACCCGATGGCCGGCCCATGACCTATCGGCTTGACAGCAAGGCTCTTGGCCGAGAGCTCAAGGAGGAGGAGACTTTGGCTGCCGCGGGAGTCCCGCGGAATGACAGACTGGTGCTTACTGCTGACATCACCGCTGGCGCCGGCTCAAGCCTGGTGGCAGAGAGCCCGCGAATGCGGCGTCTGCGGGGAGACTACGAGCTCATGCAGGAAATGGCCGGGCGCACCAATTTGATCTCTTTCGTGGCACAGTCGCCCCGACCGAACCTGCCCCCGGAGCGTTACATCGTGAGCTTCAAATGCAAGAGCATTGCCAACGTGGACCGGCAGGGAAATCCGATGTTCAGCGACCATCACCAAGTCGAGATCTACCTTCACAATCAGTATCCACAGCGCTGGCCAGGTATGAAGTGGCTGACGCCGATATGGCATCCGAACATCAATCACCTGAACGGCAGCGTGTGCATCGACGCGGCGTGGTGGACCGCCAGCCGTTCGCTCGATCGACTGGTGATCATGCTGGGTGAGATGCTGCAATACAAGAACTATCACGACGATCCCACCAAACCGCCATTCCCGTGGGACCCGGAAGCAGCGCGCTGGAGCCGTGAGTACCGAAAGACCCATCCCAACGTCTTTCCCGTAGACACCCGCGAGCTGATGCGTCCGGAACGGGTCAAGCTGAACGCGGGAACAGAGGTGGAGGATCAAAAGAAACCGGCGATAAGGTTCCCGCCGGCTCGACCTAGCGCCGAGGCCGAGCCGAGCAAGGGGTCGAGGCCCGCCGCGGGACCCGGTGCCCATATTGTGCCGCAGCCCGCGACGAGGGGCTTTTCCATCAGCATCAAGCCCAAGACGGTCACCACAGGTGTCAAGCCGAAGGGTTCAACGGCCATCGTCAAGCCCAGGCCAAAGGTGCGACTCAAGTAGGGATTTCCCCGCGTGTTTGACAGCGGTTGTGCGACAGGAAGTCAGTTCACCCATTCTCAGAAAGGAGACTAGTCATGCCAGATATGCCTGTCACCCTGGTGCTCCCCTCGGGCGGCACCCGCAATGCGGAGGTTCCAGACGACGTGCCGGTGAAGGAGCTGCTACCCGAGCTTACCACGTCACTGGAACTGCCGGTCACGGGCCCGGATGGACGCGCGATGTCCTACCGCCTGGACAGCAAGGCGCTGGGCCGCGAGCTGAAAGAGGAAGAGACGCTTTCGCAGGCCGGCATCCCCCAAAACGATCGTCTGATGATGACGGCCGACGTCACGGCGGGATAGGTAAGCACCAGTCGTCCCTCGCCTGCCCGTGCTAACGCGGACAGGCGAGGGATGGGCGTCCGCATGTCCTCGATGCTCAATATCCAGGTATCAGAGTCCGACTTGATGCAGCCGATCAGCACGTCGATCCCTGTGAAGAAGGCCAGCCGCTGGAGTTCGCCCTATGACGGCAACGGCTCGGAGCCTTTGGTTGCGGTGTTTGTGTCGCAGCCGGCGTACAGCCGCATCTGCGCCCACTCGGTCAGCGACATGAAAAATGAGGTCGGCGGCATCCTGGTTGGAGAGTGGTGCTTGGGTGAGGACCATGAGCAGTTCATCGTTGTGGAGCACGCGCTGCCGGCGCGACATACACGACAAGGCAGCGTGTACCTGACCTTTACGCAGGACAGCCTAGTGGACATCCATGACCAGATCGACGCCAACCACAAGGGCCGGAAGATCGTGGGCTGGTATCACACCCACCCCAGCATGGGCGTCTTCCTGTCGCACTACGACACGTGGCTGCACCGCAATTTCTTTCCCGAACCGTGGCAGGTGGCACTGGTGGTAGAGCCTGTTTCGGCCACGGGTGGTTTCTTTATTCGGCAAAAGCGGGGCCTGCTAGATCCAATGCGCTACTTCGGATTTTACGAGCTGGACGGCAACTACGGCCGCAGCATGGTCTATTGGAGCAATCTCCGCCAGCTTGCAGAGGAGAAAGGAGAAAGTGCAGAATGAGCAGACGAATGCGGACGTATTTCTATGCCGTGCTGGGAGGCATAGGCGGTTTGATGGGGTGGCAGGTCAGCAACCTCCTCGGGCTTTCGTTCGGCCCCAACCTGTACGTGAGCGAGGCGCTGGTGGGTGCGCTCGTGGGGTTGTGCGTGGGCTTGTGCATCGGAATCACCGAGGGCGCGATGACGCAAAACATCGTCCAGGCAGCGAAATCGGGGTTGTTAAGCGGGCTATTCGGCATGGTTGCTGGCGCCATCGGCCTGCCCCTGAGCGAGTTCTTCTTCCAGACGGTGGGAGCGGGATACATCGGCAGGGCCGTGGGCTGGGGGCTCTTCGGACTGTTGATCGGCTTGGCCGAAGGGGTCTTTGGCAAGAGTCAAATCTGGAAGGGAATGCTGGGCGGGTTTATCGGCGGAGCTATCGGCGGCATCCTGCTCGAGGCAGTCCGCGGAGCCCTAGAGGATCCGCTTGCTGGAAAGGCCTCCGGACTCTTGCTGCTGGGCGCCTCGGTGGGTGCGTTCATCTCGCTGGTTGAAGTGGCGCTGGGCCGGGCGTGGCTCGAAGTGACATCCGGGAAACTGCGGGGAACCGAGTTCATGCTTGATAAATTCATCCATGCGAAGGGTCCGGCCATAGCCATCGGGAGCTCGCCGCTCAAATCAGAAATCGTGCTTCCCGATCCGGATATTGCTCCCCAACATGCCATGCTTCACGGCGACGGCAGTCAATTCACAGTCAAGGACATGAGCCTGTCGGGGACCTTTGTCAACAACCGAAAGATCGAGCAAGCACGATTGTCCAACGGGCAACGTATCCGTATGGGCAACACGGAACTCGTATATCACGAGAAGAGGTAAGCATGCGAACACTGACCCGAACCCTCCTGGTGCTTGGCACGGTGCTGTCGTTTGGGTTTGGCCCCATGGCGGACGTATCGGCGCAGGGCGGCGGACTCCAGGTCAAGATCACGCAAGTCGACAACTCGCGCTTCCCGCAGGTAACGGTCTACATTTCCGTGACTGATGCAGCAGGCGAGCCCGTGGGCGTGAACCCGGCGACGATCCAGATATTCGAGAATGGCCAACCCATGCAGCCGGCAAGCTTCGGCGGAGGCGGCCAGGGCGGAATCGGTCCGCTCACAACCATGCTGGTGATGGACGTCTCTGGAAGCATGGACAAGAACGGCAAAATCGACGGGGCGAGGGCCGCGGCCAAAGCCTACGTAGAGCAGATCCGCTCCGGCGATCAAGCGGGATTGATGATCTACAATACGAAGACGACCTACATACAGCCTCTGACGCCGGATCGGGGTGTGCTGAGGGCGGCCATAGACGGCATTCAAACGGGGGGCGATACCGCCATGTACGATGCGCTGTTTGCGGCTGAGGAGATCCTGCGCGATGTGCGAGGCAGGAAGGCGATCATAGCGGTGACGGACGGTTTGGACAACAGTAGTTCGCACGTAGAGGATGACATCGTCAACGCCATCGGTCCCAGCGGCCTTTCCATATCGACCATCGGTCTCGGCGATGCCACGTCCACCGCGCAAACCGGTCTGGATGAGACGGGGCTTAAGTCGCTGGCACAGCGCGCCGGAGGTGGCTACAGCTTTGCGGGTGATGCCGCTGCACTGAGCGCTCTGTTCCAATCTTACGGGCGCGAACTCCAGAACGAGTACGCCATCACCTACACATCGCCCTCGACGCTGAGGGACGGGGTGAACCGCGACCTGACGGTCTCGCTATCGGGTGCCGCTGCGAGCGTGGTATCCAAGTACAACCCAGGCGGCGTTCTGCCTGAGGTGGCCAATCAATCGTGGGTACTCTTCGGCGGCCTGCTTATTGGCCTGCTGGCGTTGCTGATCGTACCGTTGGTCCTCGGGTCCGGGTGGCGGCTTCCAGGCGGAGGCCGGAAGCGGGCCCGCATCAAGCTCAGCGATGGAGTCGCCGCACATTCGCCTTCGATGCCCAAAGGACGAGTCAAGATCAAGTAGCAGAAACGCCAGGTTCCATTGAGGCACCTGGCGTTTCTTTCATTTTCGCAAATCTCAGAGCCTACGAGAGCATCTCGACCTTGCGGATGACCATCACGACCTTGCCCTTGATCTCAAGCGGATCGCCCTTGTCCACGTAGATAGGCTTCATGGTCGGATTGGCGGGCTGCAGACGAAAGCGGTCCTTCTCCTTGTAGAAATACTTCAGTGTGGTTTCGCTGCGCTCCGGCAGCCACACTGCCACCATATCTCCGTTTCGTGCTTCCTGGGCGGGCTTCATCACAACGATATCGCCGTCGTTCACCATGGCATCAACCATGGAGTTGCCGTGGACTTCCAGCGCGAAAAGGTCTTTCCCCTTTTCGCGCGGCGGCATGAGCGACGTGGCGATCTCCACCGATTCATCGGGATCCAGGTAATTGAAGTCGGAGCCGGGCACGAGCATGGGCTCACCGGCCTGGATGCGGCCCAGAACCGGGACACGGAACATCTCGCCCATGGGTGTCTGGCCTATCACGCGAAGGCCGCGTGAGATCTTGCGGTCGCGCTCGATGTGACCGCTCTTCTCCAATTGATCCAGGTAGTAGTTGACCACCGAGGTCGAGGAAATGCCGCAGTTTTCTCCGATTTCCCGGATGGAGGGTGGGTGCTTGCGCTTGCGCTGGTAGTCCTGAATGAATTCCAGGATGCGCTGGTGGCGCTCGCCCAAGCCCTTGCTTTTTCGGACCATCATCATGTGCGCCTCCTGAGTCGAAATTCGCTCATTTGTGCTACGAATAATACACGAACATGCGTTCGATGTCAAGGCTTCTTGGCGCTGGGACAGGCTTCGGTGCGCCGCCAACGAAGCGTTCGCAACTGGGCGCGGTCGGACTTGGCGCCATCCAGGGTGCGCTAGGCCGAATGCGAGTGGAACCCCCGCTTGGGTCGCGGGCCCCAGACGCCAGTTTCTTAATATACGAGTAAAGATTTCGAACATGCAGCATTGACGTGCTAAGAAATCCTGAGTATGATATGAACAAGGATGATTTAGGAATGAAACCCGCGCTGAACGCCTGCCCGGTCTGTGGCGGAAATCTAGTTGTGGCTCGATACCAGTGCGAGGGTTGCGACACGAGCGTCGAAGGCCGCTTCAACAGCAGCGCATTCCCGGGCCTGACGTCCGAACACATGGATTTCATCAGGACCTTTGTTCGCTGCGAGGGCAAGATCACGCGGATGGAGGCGGAGCTCGGCGTCTCGTATCCGACGATCCGGAATCGGCTTCAAGATGTGATTCGAGCCATGGGTTTCGAGCCCAAACGGGAGAATGCGGCTCGAGTGACTGCGGAGAAACGCAAGGTGGTCTTGGACGACTTGGACGCAGGCAGGATATCCGCCGACGAGGCGATGCGGGCTCTACGCGAGGTGTAGGGCGCTGCAGCGCAGACATTGGCCGGCAGGCCAGCGCGGGCATATCGCTCCGTGAACAGTGGGCGGAAATCCACAGACGCAAGCGGCGGCCTGGGATGCCATGATGATCAGACCGGGCAGCCGGACCGAAGCTGGCGGACCGGATTGGGAGGGAGGCGAATGGCGGATCCAGAAGAGCGACTGCAGATCCTCAAGATGATCGAGGAGCACAAGATCACGGCTGAGGAGGGCGCCAAGCTCCTATCTGCAATGGAGGACGCCGGGAGCCCGGCAGGAGGTTCGGGGTCCGGGCGAGGTTCCGTCAGCGGTCGATGGCTGCGGATCCGAGTAACGGATATTGCGTCCGGGCGATCCAAGGCCTCCGTTCAGATCCCCATAGGCCTACTCGACGCAGGCATGAAGATCGGTGCGCACTTTGCTCCCGAGGTGGAGGGGGTGGATATGTCGCATGTGATGGACGCCGTGCGTGCCGGGGTTACCGGAAAAATCATAGATGTGACCGACGATGCGGACGGAGAGCACGTGGAGATCTTCGTCGAGTAGAGTCCGGCCGCGACCGCAGGCAATCACGTCCTGTACAAGCTGAAGAATCGTGCCATGATCACCCAACTGCGGAGCGGGCTCTCTCATGATCCGCGGAGCAAGTGAAGCCCGCGAGGCTTCGAAAGATGATAGGCCTCCGGCACCGATGCCGGAGGCCTATTGTTCCCGGTGGTGCCGGGCCGGATGGGCTGCCGCTCACGGCTTTCTGGCCGTGATACGGGCACTGAAGACGGTCTTGGAAAGAGACTCGCGCGACAACGCCTGCAGGTCAATGGCAGCGCCCATATCGCGAATGGCTTCATCGATGGCTGCATCGTCGAAATACGAAGGCGTGATCGAGACCTCTGCGAGGCCGGCGCTTTCCAGTGCAGACCGATAGTCATTGAGATCCAGAGCGCCGGCGATGCAGCCCGCCCAGGCGCTGAGGCTGGTCTTGACATCCGCGGGCAGAGGACCGCTGGTCACGATGTCCGAGACCGAAAGCCTGGCGCCGGACTTCATCACGCGGAAAATCTCGCGGAAGACGGGTGCCTTGTCTGGAGCGAGGTTGATGACGCAGTTGGAAATGACCACGTCGACTGAAGCGTCTTCGACGGGGAGCCGTTCAAGGAGGCCTTCACGAAACTCGACATTGCCCAGCCCAAGGCGTTCCGCATGCGAGCGAGCCCGCTCGAGCATCTCGGGCGTCATGTCAATTCCGATGACGTGACCCGTCGACCCGACCTTGCCGGCCGCGAAGAAACAATCCAGGCCTGCGCCGGAGCCGAGGTCAAGGACGGTCTGACCGGCCTCCAGCGAGGCAAGGCTGATAGGATCCCCGCAGCCGAAGCTTACTGGCACCTCGCCATCTGGAAGCGTAGAAAGTAGTTCCGCCGGGTACAGGTCGCCTTGGCAGCCGCAACTGGATTCGGGACCACAGCAGGCGCTGGCTGACTTGACGCGGTCGGCGTAGTGATCACGAACGACTTCATGGATCTTCTCTGGGGTATCTTTCATCGAATCCTCCTGATAGTTATTGACACCGAATCATTTCAGGAAAGAGACCGGCAGTCAGTGCCTTGCTGCTTGGTCTCCGCGACGGCAGGCTGCTGAAATGGGGCGCCGACCCGCAACTGACCGCAACATGCGACGACGATGCGCCCACGGGCCGCCGGCCGGAGCTCACCCCAAGCGCCTGGGTCTGGAACAACGCGAGTATCTCGACTCGCGCGCTGGCCGTTCTTTTCCGATCTGAGTTCCATGGTCAATCCTCATATAGACGAACGTCGATACTAACAGGCAAAAAAAGAGCTGCACGAGTCACTGGAGTGCCTTGTCGATCTTGGCGGTCGCTTCCTCTTCGGGCGCGAACTTCAGCATTAGCTGTCCGCAACAGAAGGCCACACGATCCTGGTTCAAAGAATAGAAGGTTTGCCTGCCTTGGTCACGTGCGCGCACCAGGCCGGCGTCGCGCAATACCGCAAGGTGATGGGAAACTGTGGGCTGGGTAACTCGGATCTTCTCCACAATTTCGCCGACGGAAAGCCAGCGGCAGCAGCACAGACTCATGATGCGTTGCCGAGTGTCGTCGGCCAACGCCTTGGCGAAGAGCACTGGATCGGAGGCACTCATATCGATGACCGTCGATGAACATTATATCGATACTTGTCTATTTGTCAAGAGCGACCTCGGGCGTCAGCAATGGTTCCCAAGAACCGCCGAGCATACCCCGAGTGCGCTGCCAGAAACCACGGCCCCCAGCAGCAGGGCGGCCAGGATGCGCAAGAGCGCGCTTCTCCGAGTGATCATGCCGGCCCAGGCCGCAGCCGCGCTCAGGAGTGTCAGCGCCGCAGCCAGGAGTACGTAGTAGCCCCAGTCTGGTGGCGTTTCGGTGCAAGCGACGGTCGAGAAGGCTCCGGCGAACAACACAAAAGCCGGCTGGGCCTGACCTGAGACCAACGCCAGGATTGCGAGGAACCAACGCGCCGCAGTCGACATCTCTCCTCCGCGGCAGTACGGGAAAAAGGGGAAACACCCGCGGCCCGGCGTCCTAGCGCCTTACGGGGTGTCCCATGGCGCCGTCCCTCGACCGGCGCTGTCCCGCATCGAAGTCCGAATGACGTCGGCAGTCTCGGGCAGTACATCTGCAACCGCGGCCAGCAGTCCAAAGCAGCCTGAAAGCATCATGTCCCCAAAGGGGACCGCGAAATACGGGCGCAGGCGCGTGGGGGTCGAACTGATCTGACCCGGCTCCACGGCCGGGGGTGAACGAAAAAGGCCGCGGCGTGGACCGGTCACTACCACGTCGAATTCCCCTTGTCCAAGCTCCAATGGCTCCGCAGAATATACCAAGGCACCATGCCCCATGTCGTTGAAGACATCTTCGTGCCTAAGTGATCCGTTCGCAAGAGCGACAAGGAAGGCCTCCAGCTTGTGGAGATCGATTTCTCCGGTGTGATGCTCGAAGACGCCCTCGATGGAGCCCGCGGCGAGGCGAAACGCCAGGGCGTGGAAGTTGCCCACGTTGACGATAAGAGTGCGGAAGCGCTGCGCCACGACCATATCAAACGTCGCCCCCAGGACGGCGGCGGGGGCGGTATCCATGACGACGATCGGAAGATCGAGATTCGACGCGCTGTGGGCCACGGCGCGCAGCCGAGACATGATGGCCGGAACATTGTCTGACCGATACGCGAAGGCCGAAAGGGAATTTCTTTCCCGAATGCGCCTGTCCAGGTAGTCGAAGCGGAACTCTCTATCCGAAATATGGCGAGGGGCGGTGCCATGATCGAAAACGGCCACGGCCACGGCATCGAGATCGTCGAGCACAACTCCGAATCGAGCGAACACCTCAGCGATTGCGCGGAAATCAAGATCACCCATTTGGACACGAACGACGTCGGATGGCAGCCGGCCAGCTTCGTCTTCGGAGACAAGACGTATGCCCATGGCAGAAACGCGATCAAGGTCATCGTCCAGAGTCAGGGCCGCCTCCGGTGAGGCGAATACAGAAAGGCCCGCACGAGCGTGCGCCTCGGCTGCCCATGCCGACGGGCCGCCACCCATCTGCTGCCCAGTGAGAACGATAGGAACACCCCTTGCCGTCGCCTGCTTGATGCGCCTGTGAACCGTCATCGTCGGGGATGGGAGCACCAGCTTGAATCCGTTCTCCAGCGCAAAGCGCGAATCGAAAAGGAAGATGTCCTGAGTTCCGGTGCCGATGTCAATCGCAAGGACTTTCACAATCCTGTGTCCCCGGGACAGCAAGTCGCGGTTTGAGCGTGTCGAGAAATCTTACTGCGGGTTGTATAGTTGTGCAACAGGGCCTGCCGAGGATGGGTGCGGGTGAGGAGGACACGCGGTTCCGGCAGCCTGACCTCCGACAGGCATCGCAAAGCGCAGGAGAGGAGCAATCATCGTGGCTCTTGGCGGACCCGACCCTAAAACGTATCTTATCGACCTCCCGCTGTCTACTTTGCACGTAATGGAGGCCGGCGAGGGGCCGCCGCTCATCATTGTCCCCGCGACCATATCTGAGCTTGAGAACTGGGTGGATCTGGTGCGTTTTGTAGGCCAGTGGTTTCGGGCGTACTTTTTTGAGCTCCCCGGGCACGGGCAATCCACGCCGCTTGCTGTCCCTTTCACGTCAGAGCTGGTGGCAACAGTCGTCGGGCAACTGGTGGATCGTATCGGAGCTCAACGCTTCAACCTTATGGGCTTCTCGTTTGGCGGCATTCTTGCCATGAAGACGTTCCTTCTGCTTCGGCAGAGAATCGAAAAGGTAGTCCTCATTTCGCCCTGCGTCACCCAGCGCGCCTTGCGGCTGACAGGACCGCAAAGGTTCGCCGCGGTACAGCTCAATGGTCTCCTCAAATCCCCTTCTGTGCGTGCCTTCCTAGACGGGGCGGCGCAGTCAAGGACGAAGTCGCGATGGTTGGCCAGGATCGTGCATGTCGTCGGAAAAGTGGAGAACTACAGGCAACTCGAGGTAAGGCTGGCCAAGATGGGCCCGTCGCTGATCGAGATCGTATCGCGCGAGCTCGACGAGATCCTGGGGGCCGAGTTTCTCCGCCCGGAAGCCAAGTACGAAAACCCCTGCCATTTTGCCATGTCGGTGAATGACCCCGTGCTGGATTATCAAACCACGCTGGAAACCCTGCGGTCTCACTTCCGCAAGGTGCATGTCAGCGAGCTCTCGTTTCCATTCCACCAGCCACCGCGGGCGTTCACGTTTGACGAACTGAACGACTCATTTCGGGCCACGGTCGCAGAATCCATCCTGAAAGGATAGGCGCGAGGCTACGGCTCTCCGACGGACACATATCAACCTAGTCTGACGAATCCGCCCTCCGCGGATCTTTTGGGGAGGGTAGCCATACCTGAAGCGGCGGTGCCGATCCACCAAAGCAGCGAAGGGCGCGATCAGCTACTTTTCGCTGTCCTCCGGCAGCCAGCAGCAGAGCACAAGCTCGCGGGCGGCCTTGACTTCATCCATGCGCCCGAATTTGGTCGTGATCGGCGCGTTGTGCAACAGATGCGGCTGCATCCTTGCCTCGTCGGCGATCTTGATCAGTGCATCTGCAAATGCATCGAGCGTGTCCTTGTTCTCAGTCTCCGTCGGCTCGATCATAAGCGCCTCGTGGACGATGAGCGGGAAGTAGTTGGTTGGCGGATGGAAGCCGTAGTCCATCAGCCGTTTTGCGACATCCAGGGCCCTGACATCACTTCCCTCAAAATGTCCCTCGGCGACGAACTCATGCATGCAGACGCGATCGTATGGGACGTGGTAGGTACCGCGAAGCCGCGCCAGCAGGTAGTTGGCGTTCAGGACAGCGTACTGCGCGATGTCCTTCAGGCCGTCCGGTCCGTGCATTGCGATGTACGTGAAGGCGCGAACCATGCCCCCGCCAAAATGGCCGTGGAAGGCTTTCATGCGACCGATGGATCTCTCGGGCGTGACGAAGCCGAACAGCGGAGAGTTCTCGTCGGAGCCGGCTTCGACGATATCCACAATCGGCGAGGGGAGGAAGTCGGCCAGGTGGGCGGCCACGCCGACGGGCCCGCAACCGGGGCCTCCGCCGCCGTGCGGCACGGCGAAGGTCTTGTGCAGGTTGAAGTGCATCAGGTCAAATCCCAGTTCGGCCGGGCGGACGATGCCCAGCAGTGCATTCAGGTTCGCTCCGTCGCCATACATCAGGCCGCCGCAATCGTGGATAAGTTTGGTGGCCTCGAGGACGTGTTCATCGAACAGCCCAAGCGTATTGGGATTTGTGAGCATCATGCCGAGGACGGTGTCGTCACAGGCCGCTTCCAGGGCTGCCAAGTCCACATTGCCGCGTGCGTCGGAAGGAATCTGAACGATCTGCAGACCCATCATCCCGCCCGAGGCGGGATTGGTTCCGTGGGCCGAGTCAGGGATCAGCATCTTGGTGCGTTTGGAGTCCCCGCGCGCACGGTGATAGGCGCGCATGATCAGGATACCGGTGAATTCACCGTGCGCGCCAGCGGCCGGCTGAAGAGTGACTGCAGCAAAGCCGCTGATCTCTTTCAACCATTCCTGCAGCTGATACATGAGAGCCAGGTTGCCCTGAACCGTCTCAACCGGCTGCAAGGGATGTGTGAATAAGAAGCCGGGCAAGCGGCAGGTGTCCTCCCCGATCTTCGGGTTGTATTTCATGGTGCACGAACCTAGAGGATAGAAACCGCCATCCACGCTGTAGTTGAACGCGCTGAGGTGCATATAGTGCCGTACAACATCGACCTCTGCCAGCTCTGGGAGAGGCAGGTCCGGCCGCAACATCGATTCTGGCAGCGGCGCCTGCGGCACATCAGGCGCCGGGAACAAGACTCCGACGCGACCGGCCGAGGACAGATCGAAGATCGTCGGTTCGATGACCTTCGGGGAAGGGATCGCTGGTGCATCAGTCATGGTTGGCCTCCGAAAGCACATCGACCAAGGTGTCAATCTCTTCCTTGGAGTTCATTTCCGTCACGGCGATGAGCAGGTGATCCTTCAACGAGGGGTAGTCTTGGCCGAGATCATAACCGCCCAGTATCCCATGTTCCAACAGGTGGGCGTTGACCTCGGAAGCCGGCCGGTCGACACAGAGCGCGAACTCGTGGAAGAAGGGCGCGCTAAAGCACAATCCCATGTTCTTTATGGCGCCAAGCTTCTGCGCGGCGTAGTGCGCCTTGTGAAAGCAAAGCTCGGCGACCTGGCGCAGCCCTTTTTGCCCGAGCAGCGACATGTAAACGGCTGACGCCAGCGCGAGCAGGCCCTGATTGGTGCATATGTTGGAGGTGGCGCGCTCGCGCTTGATGTGCTGCTCGCGCGCCGTGAGCGTAAGAACATAGGCCCTCTGGCCGCGGTTGTCGACCGTCTCGCCAACCAACCTGCCGGCCATCTTGTGCACAAAGGCCTTCTTGGTCGTGAAGTACCCCAGCGTGGGGCCGCCGAACCACATGGGTATGCCCAGGGGCTGCCCGTCACCAACAACGATGTCCGCATCCATGGCGCCTGGGGTCTTCAGCAAAGCCAGAGCGGTGGGATTGGTGATCACGCACACCAGGGCGCCCTTTCCATGGGCGGCTGCGATGAATTTGGTGTAGTCGAAGATGCGACCGAAGAAGTCCGGATACTGAACCACGGCGAGCATTGTCTGATCGTCGAGAACGGATTCCAGAGCATCCGGCCCAGCCTCGAGGTCTGCCTGCGAATCGTCGCCGCCAACCTCCAATCCCATGCCCTGCGCGTAGGTGCGAATGACAGCCCTGTATTGCGGATGTACGGCGGCCGATATCACGACCCTGCAGCGTTTCCCCCGGAACTGGGCGAAGGCCATGTTCACCGCCTCGGCCGCGGCGGTCGCGCCGTCATAGTGCGAGGCGTTCGATACATCCATGCCGGTCAGGACGGCCATTAGCGACTGATACTCGAATATGGCCTGCAGGGTCCCCTGCGAGATCTCGGGTTGATATGGCGTGTACGCCGTGTAGAACTCGCCGCGGCGCAGGATGTGATCCACAACCGAGGGCACATAGTGGTTGTAGGCACCTGCGCCGAGGAAAGAGATCAGGTCGCCGTGCGTCTGCTCGTTGCTCGCGGCGATATCCGCGAGCTCGGCGGCGGCCTCCATTTCGGTCAGAGCCGGCGGCAGATCCAGCGTGGGAAAGCGGAGCTTGTTGGGGACATCACGGAATAGTTCGTCCAATGATTTGACGCCAACGACACTCAACATTGCGTCGCGCTCGCGCGCACTGATCGGAATGTAGGTCATGCTGCCTCACCTGTGGTGGATCGTCGCCGCGCCCAGTCCACGGATAACATGGAACTCCTGCCGGACCGGATGGCGCGCAGCGGGAACAGACGCGCGATCAATGAGTCCGCTCAGCACAGTACTTCTCATAGGCCGCGGAGTCCATGAGCTCGTCGGCCGGCGCGGCTCCTTCGACCTTGATCATCCAGGCAGCGCCGTACGGATCGCTGTTGAGAGTCTCGGGCTTTTGACTGAGGGCCTTGTTGACTTCGGAGATCTTGCCGCTTACCGGTGAATAGGTCTCGGCCGAGGCCTTCACAGACTCAACCGAGGCTATCGCCTTGCCGGCCTGAAGGCTCTCCCCCGGCTCGACCTGGAGCTCAAGAAACACTATGTCGGACAGCTGCGACTGGGCGTAGTCGGTGAGGCCCAGGGCGCCTGTTGCAGGATCAAACCACTCGTCCGTCTTCGTGTATTTCAGGTTGGATGGGGTATTCATGCATGATTCTCCTCTGGGACTGTGAGGTCCCGCAAATAATGACCAGAGACGCACGGCGACTGGCCATGCGTCTCTGTAGCTGAACCTGAGAGTTTCGTCCGCTCCGCCGCGCCGGACGCGCGGGGGATAGGACTTGCACCGTCGGTGTCTCTTGCGAGACTTTCCAGAGAGTGCGGGAGCAGGGTCCTTTTGCCTGAGAGATTCGCCTGGCTCTGCTGATGAGTCCAGGTTTGCCCCTTCGGCGTCCGGCGCGACCGCTCCGGATCTCTTCCCTGCAGCCGTTAGATTGTGCCTGTTGGGACAGGCAGCACCATTGTATGGGGCTCGCGTTGCGGAGTCAAGAGGACGAATCTGCCGGACATCGCCCAATGTGCGCGCGGCCGGCACATGGAAGCGAAGCGGGCGCTTAAGAGAAACAGGCCCGCGCGAGCGCGGGCCTGGGGCAATCGTGGGGGTCTACGCCCAGCCCTGGTTCTTCACCCACTTGGTGATGACAGGAATCTCCACGTACTTACCATTGAAGGCCTGAATCCCCCAATAGATACACGCGAACCAGACAATCAACGGCACACACGACAAGACCAAGGTCCATCCGAGTCCGACGCCGAGCACCACGTTTATGATGCCGACAACCAGAGCCTGCGGACTGTGAGCCTTGATGAAGGGGCGGTTCTTCTTGTCCTCCATTAGCATGATGATTATGGGGACAATAGGCGTGAGAATATAGGCGAGCAGGGACCACAGCTTGTCATCACTGGTGGCGTCAGTTGAAACGGTTGTTGGTGACATGAATCCTTCCTCCTAATTTGGTCTGAATTGCATCCATTGTACAACGGAATGGCGCAAAAGGCAACGACCCAAATAGTTCGAGAGTACTGCTGTGCTAAAATGCACAGAATGACCCGCATCGTCTTCATGGGTTCGCCTCAGTTCGCGGTCCCAAGTCTGCGGGTGGTGGCACGAGCCCACACTGTCGTAGGCGTGGTGACGCAGCCCGATAGACCGGCAGGCAGGGGGAGAGAAGTGCGAGCGCCGGCAATCAAGATGGAGGCGGCCGATCTTGGCCTGCCCCTGATTCAACCTGAGAAGCTCTCAACCCCGGGCGTATTTCAGCGGCTTCAGGAATGGGCTCCCGACGTGATCGTCGTGGTTGCGTTTGGTCAGATCCTCCGATCCGACTTCCTGGGATTGCCAGCGCGCGGCTGCGTCAATGTGCATGCATCCCTCTTGCCGCGGTGGCGCGGCGCAGCCCCAATCCAGGCAGCGATAGCCGCCGGTGACCGGCAGACAGGTGTGACGATCATGGAGATGGATGAGGGCATGGACACGGGCGGCATCATTTCGCAGCGGAGCATCTCGATCGACGCTCAGGACACAGGGGGCTCACTTTCGACAAAGCTGTCACAGCTGGGCGCAGAGTTGCTGCCAGCAACGCTCGATGGCTACCTTGCCGGCGATCTGCGCGCGCGGCCGCAGGATGCGAGCCGGGCGACCAGGGCACCCCTGCTCAAGAAGGAGGATGGACTGCTGGATGCCGCCTTGCCGGCAGAGGTCCTCGAGCGGCGCGTGCGGGCGTTTGATCCGTGGCCAGGTGCATACATCATGTGGGAGCGGGAACGGCTGAAGGTGCGCCGTGCGCACGTTGCCGGAACAGATGGTCAAGCCGGGATGCGCGTCGTGATCGGGGGGCAACCGGCTCTGGCTACCACGGAGGGCCTGCTGGTCTTGGACGAAGTCCAACCTCCCGGAAAGAAGCCGATGAATGGCCGCGCGTTCCTCATGGGTGCGCGGGTCTGGGCGAGCTAGAGTTCGCTCGATGTCGTGGGGCGTCGGCAGGGCAGGCAGCTTCCTCGGCGTTCAGGACTCCGCCCACGCGCCGACCGGCATTTGTAGACTTCGGCTCGTGCGGCCGCCGACGGGGGATTCGGTCACAATGGGGCAGTGAGTGTCAAAGAACATCGTAGCCATCGACCAGGGCACGACGAGCACGCGGTGCATTGTTTTCGATCGCGCCGGCAGCGTGGTTGCCTCGGACCAGAAGGAGCATCGACAGATCTACCCGCAGGCCGGGTGGGTCGAGCACGACCCTGAGGAGATCTGGACCTCTGTCCAATCGGTGATTGCAGGTGCACTGAGACAGGCGAGCCTGGGGCCGAGCGAAATAGCTGCGGTGGGAATTGCGAACCAGCGTGAAACCACAGTCGTGTGGGAGAGGCGCTCTGGAAAGCCCGTGCAAAACGCGATCGTGTGGCAGGACACGCGAACAAATGCGATCTGCGGAGCATTGGCAAGCACCATGGGCATTGACCGTTTCCGCCCCATGACCGGATTGCCCATTGCGACATACTTCTCGGGCCCGAAGCTGAAGTGGATGCTCGACAATACCCGGGGCTTGCGTGCACGCGCAGAGCGGGGCGAAGTGCTTTTCGGCACGGTCGACAGCTGGATCATCTGGAACCTTACTGGAGAGCACCGCACGGATGTCACCAACGCCTCCCGCACGCTCTTGATGAACATCCATACACTAGACTGGGACGAGGAGCTCCTGGATGCCCTCGGGATTCCGCGGCGGATGCTGCCGCGCATAGGGCCGTCATCCGGCCTGGTCGGAAGGGTACGACCGGGATCCCTGCTTGGAGAGGCCGTCGTCGCCGGCGCTATGGGTGATCAGCAGGCTGCCCTGTTTGGGCAGACGTGCTTTGCGCCCGGGGAGGCCAAAAACACGTACGGAACGGGCTGCTTCATGCTGCTAAACACAGGCGATAGGCCAGTGGCTTCCCGATTCGGTCTTCTGACCACTCTCGCTTACAAACTGGGCAATGAGAGGCCCGTTTACGCGTTGGAGGGCTCCGTCGCCGTCGCCGGTGCACTTGTCCAATGGCTGCGCGACAATCTGGGCATCATCAGCCACTCCGCGGAGGTCGAGACTCTGGCCAAGACGGTCGACGACAACGGCGGCATATACTTCGTTCCGGCATTCTCGGGTCTCTTCGCGCCACACTGGCGGCCGGACGCACGAGGGGCAATTCTGGGAATGACGCGATATGTCAACAAGGGTCACATCGCGCGAGCGGTGCTGGAGGCAACTGCCTTTCAGACTCTTGAGGTACTGGAAGCCATGGAAAAGGACAGCGGCGTGAAGCTGACGGCGCTCAAAGTGGACGGAGGCATGGTCTTCAACGAGCTACTCATGCAGTTCCAGGCCGACTTGCTGAATACGCCCGTTATTCGTCCCGCAACAGCTGAAACCACCGCCCTGGGAGCCGCATATGCCGCCGGTCTGGCAGTGGGCTATTGGCAGGACCTGGATGAACTGCGGCGCAATTGGAAGGCCCAGAAGACATGGCTGCCGCGAGGCAATGCCGCCCAGCGTGACGAGCTATATGCGGCCTGGAAGAAAGCCGTGCAGCGAACGTTGGAGTGGGTCGCGTGATGGTCGCGCAAGGAACAAGGATACGGTGGATGGCGACGGTGCGACCCTTCCATGCACGGATCCCAACAGCGGCCTGGATGAGGTGCTTTCGGCACCGGCTTGCCCGCGATGCTGCGCCTGCTCGCCTACTTTGGAGTCGCCGAGGAACATGAATCGCAGCGATGCTCTCCGAGCACTTCGGCAACACCCGGATGTATCCGTGCTGATCGTGGGCGCGGGCATCAACGGCATCGGCACCTTCAGGGATCTGGCGCACAATGGTGTGGATGTGCTGCTTATCGACCGGCAGGATTTCTGCTCCGGCGCGAGTGCCGCTTCCTCCCACATGGCGCACGGCGGCATCCGCTACCTGGAGAACGGTGAGTTGCGCCTGGTCAGGGAGGCGGTACAGGAACGCAACTTCATGATACAGAACGCGCCGCACATCGTGCGGCCACTGCCGACGACGATCCCGATCTTCCGAGTGTTCTCCGGCTTGTTGAATGCCCCATTGAAGTTTCTTGGCGTCCTGGACCGACCGTCCGAAAGAGGATCCCTTGTGATCAAGATCGGGCTCATGTTGTACGATGCCTACACGGGCCGGCAGCGCACCGTGCCACGCCATTGTTTCATGGGCAGACAGGAGTCGCTGCGCCGGTGGAGCAAACTCAGTCCCAAGGTGGTGCACACCGCAACGTACTACGATGGTGCCATCCTGCAGCCGGAGCGGCTGGGGCTGGAACTGATACTGGATGCCGAGGCGGAGAACGCGAACGCCCGGGCGCTCAATTACGTCAGCTTGCACCGACAGAGCGAGGAGTCAGTCTTCGTGCGCGATGGGCTGACGGACGAAACCTACGAGATTAGGCCCAGGATCCTGGTCAATGCCACCGGTCCGTGGATCGATCAGACCAACCAGATCGCGGGCTACAATACGCGCTTCATTGAGGGGACCAAGGGATCGCACGTGGTTCTCGATCACCTGGAACTCCGGCAGGCCATTGGGGACCACGAATTCTTCTTCGAGAACAAGGATGGGCGCATTGTGCTGATCTTTCCGCTCTATGATCGGGTCCTGGTCGGGACATCCGATCTACCGACGGTGGACCCCGACAATGTGCGGTGTACTGAGGAGGAGGTGGACTATTTCCTGGAGCTGGTGAAACGGGTCTTTCCGACGATCAATGTCAGGCGGTCGGACATAGTCTTCCGCTTCAGCGGTGTTCGTCCCCTCGCGGTGAGCAAGTCCAAGACGACCGGGCAGATCACGCGAGACCATGAGATCCGGGCCGTAGGGGGCAGACAGACCGACCTGCCCTTCCCGATCTATTCTCTGGTCGGCGGAAAGTGGACCTCCTGGCGGGCGTTTTCGGAGCAGGCAACGGACAAGTGCCTGGCGCACCTGGGCACAACAAGGACTGCCTACACGCGTCGACTCTCGATCGGCGGCGGCCGGGGGTATCCGAGCAGTGCCGAAGATGGGCAACGCATGCTGAATATGATCGCCAACAAGTGCCGTGGCTCGGTTCCGCGCGCGGAGGCCCTGTTCGAGCGATACGGGACGCGATCAATGCAAGTTTCTGAGTTCATGGCGTCGGGCGATGATTCGCTGCTGGATAGTCTCCCCGGATACAGCCGCCGCGAAATAGAATTCATATCGGCACAAGAGAAGGTCGTCCACTTGGACGATGTACTCCTACGGCGGTCCATGCTGGCGATGCTGGGCCGCGTCACGCGGGAGGCAATGATCGAGATCGCAGACGTGCTGGCGGGGCCGCTGATGTGGGATGCAAGGCGTAAGGAGTTCGAGATTGCCCGCACCCTGGGGATCCTGAAGGACAGGCATCAGTCCGACCTGTGAGGAATCGCGGAGCACGGGCCGAGTAGCGAGGTGCCACAGGTCCGCATGGTAGAATTCCCGCGATGAATTGCTCGGTCGTGATTCCGGTCTATGGCGGCGCGTCCACACTGGAAGCTTTGGTCGAGCGCCTGGGGACAGTCCTGCCACAGGTAGCCGGCGCGTTTGAGGTCATCCTGGTGGATGATGGCAGCACCGACGATAGCTGGCGGCGTATCGAGGGCTTGACAGGAAGACATGCGTGGGTTGTCGGGATCAGACTGATGCGCAACTACGGTCAGCACAATGCCACGCTATGTGGTGTCCGCCTTGCCCGGCATGAAGTGACTGTGACCATGGATCAGGATCTCCAGCATCTGCCTGAGGAAATACCGGCCCTACTGGCGGAGCTGGACAGGGGCTTCGATGTCGTGTACGGCGCGCCGCGCAGGTTGCCGCAAGGGTACTGGCGGAATCAGGTCACGAAGGTGACCAAACGGCTGCTGGCTCGGGTGATGCGAGTGCCGTCTGTGCGGAACATTTCTGCATTTCGCGTGTTTCGGACGCGCCTGCGCGAAGCCTTCTCGAGTTTCCGGAGCCCCAATTTGACGCTGGACGTGTTGCTTTCCTGGGGAACTATGCGGTTCAGCTCGGTGTTTGTTGATATCGAGATGTCCAAGGGGCGTTCCAACTACAATCTCAGATCTCTGCTGTCGCAAACCATGTTGATCCTGACGGGTTACAGTACGGCGCCGCTGCGATTGGCCAGCTGGGTGGGTTTTGTGATGACGTTGTTTGGTGCAGGGATCTTTGCCTACGTGCTGACCGTGTATTTCGTGCTCGGAAGCCTACCCGGCTTTCCGTTTCTGGCGTCGATTATTTCGCTGTTCAGCGGAGCACAGGTCTTTGCACTCGGGATATTCGGGGAGTACCTGGCGCGCATGTTCGATCGCAGCATGGATCGGCCTCCATACGTGGTGCAGGAGAGAATCGGCGCGTGAACCCGGTACGTGCAGTCATCCTCCAACCATCTTACATTCCATGGCGCGGGTATTTTGATCAGATCCGACGGGCAGATGTTTTCGTGCTGTACGATGATGTTCAATACGACAAGCGCGGGTGGCGCAATCGCAACCAGATCAAGACCCCGCGCGGCAAGCAGTGGCTGACCATTCCCGTGCACAGCCGCGGCGCCCAGACGTCTCATATCCCCATCAATCAAATACGTATCGCGTGGGATACTCCCTGGAACAGTGACCATCTAAAGTCACTTCAGCACGCCTACGGCCGGGCACCGCATTTCGGGGAGTATCTTCCCCTGCTGCAAGCCATCTACGAACGTCGCGACGAGCTGCTGGTGGACTTCACTATTGGGTTCACCACGGCGCTTGCGGGTGAGATCGGAATCGAAAACACGCGATTTGTGCGTGCCTCGGTATTGGGTGCAGCCGGGCAGAAGACCGACCGTCTGCTCTCCATCCTGAAGGAGGTCGGGGCAACGCACTACTTAAGCGGGCCATCCGCGCAGGACTACATCGACCCGGAGAAGTTCGCCGCTGCCGGCATTACGCTGGAATACATGCGCTACGAATATCCGGAGTATCCTCAGCTCTATCCGCCTTTTGATGCACACGTCACGATACTTGACCTCTTGTTCATGACGGGCAAGAGCGCCCTAAGTTTCATCTCCCCGAGAGTGATGGTTGCCGATGAATCTTGAGGATGCCATCGAGCACTACAAGGGCTTCTTCAACGAGAAGATCAATAAATACGGCGCCGTGCCTCAGGGCGTCGACTATAACGGCGCTGAAGCCCAATCTCTGCGCTTCGAGCAATTGGCAAAGATCATCGATCCGACGCGGGCCTTTGCGCTCCTCGACTTTGGATGTGGATACGGCGGACTGCTCGATTTCCTTCAGGGCAAAGGGTGGAGCTTCCAGTATCTTGGATACGACATGCTTGAGAAGATGATCGCTGCCGCGCGGGCGAGCCACGCGGACGCAGCGAACACGCGTTTTGTGAGCGACGAGGCGGAGTTGCACCCCTGCGAATACGCGATCGCGGGTGCCATCTTCAACAACAAATTCGAGGCGCCGGGTGAGGAGTGGAAGGCGTACACACTGGATGTGCTCCAGAGGCTTGACTCACTCTGCACCAGAGGCTTTTCCTTCAACATGCTTTCGAGCTACTCTGACGCCGATCGCATGTCGCTTCGGCCTGATCTATACTTTGCCGATCCGCTGTTCTATTTCGATCACTGCAAGCGCAATTTTTCGCGCGATGTGGCGCTGTTGCACGATTATGGACTCTACGATTTCACCGTCCTGGTTCGCAAGGGGGCTTGATCATCCGGGGTGGCGCAGGGGGCATGGGGAGCCTCCCGTCGACGACAAAGGCCCACATGCCGGTTGATTTCAATCGTCCTCTCCCGGTCGGCAAGGAGCAGGAGTATGTCCTGCAGGCACTGCACAGCGGCCATGTTTCCGGCGACGGCCCCTTCACTAGGAAGTGCCACGAGCTTCTGCAGGCAGCGCTGGGCGTACCGCAGGTGCTGCTGACGACGTCCTGCACTCACGCGCTGGAGATGGCGGCGATCCTTCTGGAGATCCGGCCAGGCGACGAGGTCATTTTTCCGGATTTCACTTTCGTCTCAACGGTCAATTCCTTTGTTCTGCGCGGCGCTAGACCGGTCTTCGTGGACATCCGCCCGGATACGTTGAATCTCGACGAGGCGAAGCTCTCGGGAGCGTTGAGCCCGCGCACCAAGGCGATCGTACCCGTGCACTATGCAGGCGTGGGCTGCGAAATGGATGCGATCCTGGCGGCGGCGGCCAGCCGGAGCATTGCGGTCGTGGAAGACAATGCCCACGGGCTCTTTGGCCGCTATAAGGGGCGCTACCTTGGCACGTTCGGTGTGCTGGCCGCTCAGTCATTCCACGAAACCAAGAATTTCAGCTGCGGAGAGGGCGGGGCGCTTCTCATCAACGACCCGGCCCTCAAAGACCGTGCCGAGATCATTCGCGAAAAGGGAACCAACCGCTCGCGTTTCTTTCGTGGGCAGATCGACAAGTATACATGGGTGGATATCGGTTCATCCTACCTGCCGTCCGATATTTTGGCTGCCTATCTGTTTGGCCAGCTGGAGCAGCGTGAGCGAATCCAGTCGCACCGCAAGAACGCCTGGAACACGTACGCGGCGGGCCTCAGGGACTGGGCCGGGAGGCACGACGTCCGTCTGCCGGTTGTACCGGAGCACTGCGAGCAGCCCTTCCACATGTTTTATCTGCTGATGCCAAACCTCAAGACGCGAACCCGTTTCATCGCGCACTTGAGGCAACGCGGCGTGTACACCGTGTTTCACTACCTGCCCCTGCACCTCTCGGATATGGGGCGCGGTCTCGGAGGACGCGAGGGCGACTACCCTGTGACTGAGCGCGTGAGCGACCAACTGGTGCGCCTGCCCATGCACAACCTGCTCACCGGCGCTGAGCAAGAGGAAGTGATCGAGGCCATCCTCGGTTTTGCCTTCTGAGCCTCCGAGGCGGATCCGGGCTCACGCCCATGATACAATCCCGCCGCCGAAAGGACCGCGTGCCACGCCGCCTGAAACCCACTGTGGATATTGTGCTGCCTCTCTATAACGAGGCGGATGTATTTGAACACACATACCGGGGGCTTCGGAATGTGATCGACTCCCTCCCTCATCAGTTCACAATCTATTGCGTGGACGACGGCTCCACGGACGGCACTCCAGATCTGCTCAGGAGACTTGCCAAGCGGAACACGGGGATTCGGGTGATCGAGTTGAGCCGGAATTTCGGGCACCAGGCGGCACTTACAGCCGGTCTCGAGGCGGCGAAGGGGGATATCGTCATCACCATGGATGGGGACGGCCAGCATCCGGCAGAACTGATCCCGAAGATGTTGGAGCTGGTGGGACAGGGGTACGACATTGTCCAGGGCCAGCGGGCCGACAGCATCGAAGCAGGAGCGTTCAAGCGCTGGACATCCGGCGGGTTCTACCAGTTCTTGAATCTCATCAGTGGGACACACGTAATGCCGGGAGCGGCAGATTTCCGCGCCTTGTCACGGCAGGCGGTGGAGGCACTACATGCGATGCCCGAATACCACCGATTCCTGCGGGGAATGATCTCTTGGATGGGCTACCCGAGCGTGATTCTGCCATACAGGGAGCCGAGGCGGATCGCGGGAAGATCGAAGTACTCATTGGGCAAGATGATCCGCCTTGCTTTGGTGGCGGTATTCTCGTTTTCCCTTGCTCCGTTGTATTTGGGATTGAGCCTGGGGGGAGTGCTGCTGTGCTTGGCCGTCGCTGAGATGGCTTACGTCCTGTCGTTCTGGATAACGGGCCGGACATCGGGCCTTGCGCCGGGGTGGAGCTCCTTGATGTTCGTCATCCTGATCGTCGGCGCGATGCTGATGCTGCTGCTGGGATTCGTCGGCGTCTACGTGGGCTACATCTTCCAGGAGGTCAAGCGGCGCCCGGTCTTTCTGGCCAAGAAGCCAGGAGATCATGCCCGCAGTTGATCCATCGCCTCGACGCAGGTCCGAACTGGACGCCCCTACCGGACGACACCAAGTTGGCTCGAGGTCGGGCGCCCGGGTAGGGATCTTGCCCCTGGGGCTCAGTGGCCCCGCCAGCATTTGCCCATTGGCTGACCGAACGATCTGAGTTGACGCGTATGCCAAGATTGAGCTGCCTCTGTTTTGGCGCCGGCGCGATAGGCACCTACATCGGCGGCTCGCTTGCCCTGGCGGGCGAGGAGGTTGTCTTTGTGGAGCAGCCCGCCGCACTGGGCGAACTGCGCAAGCGCGGTCTACGGCTGCAGCTGCGAGCCGATGGGCGAAGGCAATCCAATGAGACGCTGATCCTCCCGCCGGAAACACTGGTGTTTTGCCAGACGCTTGATGAGGCCCTGCAACATGGTCCGTTCGATGCCGCCATCTATGCGTTGAAATCCTTTGATACCGCGGCAGCGCTCGATGCGATGGTTCCATTTGCGGGGAGAATGCCGCCCGTGGTGTGCTTCAGCAACGGTGTCGAGAATGAGGCGCAGATAGCCCATGTCTTGGGTGAGGCGAAGGTAATCGCCGCCACTGTCACAACCTCAGTCGGGCGTCGCGGCCCCGGAGACATTGTCCTCGAGCGACTGCGTGGAATTGGAATTCTCTCCACGCACGGGATCTCGGAACGGCTGCTGGCGTCGGCGAACGCCGCGCGGCTAAATGCCCGGCCCTACGGGAATGCAGCCGCAATGAAGTGGTCGAAGTTGATGACGAACCTGATCGCCAATCCAAGTTCGGCCATTCTTGACATGACCGCCGCCGAGGTATTGAGGCATCCCGGGCTCTACCGTCTGGAGATCGGAATGCTGCGCGAGTGCCTGGCCGTAATGCGAGCGCGGGGAATTCCGGTTGTGGATCTGCCAGGAATGCCAGTCCGGGCGCTGGCCCTCGCTGTCCAGCTGCCCGAGTGGGCATCGAAGCCATTCCTGACCCGCGCGGCGGGGACTGGCCGTGGCGGAAAAATGCCGTCTTTCCACATCGATCTGCATTCAGGGCGCGGCAGGTCGGAGGTGGAGTACTTGCATGGCGCGGTTGCCCGCAACGGCAAGGAATGGGGCGTGCCCACTCCCATCAATTCCTTCCTTACCGAAACACTGGTTGCGCTGACGCGGGGTGAAATCGCCCGGGAGGAATTCGCACGGCGTCCGGGACAACTTCTCGCCGGCCTGCAGGCAAGGGACGGCGCCCACTAGGGACGCCGTTCGCAATCGCCGGGGCGGTCGATTCAGGCGGTGATACAATACCGCTCCCATGCAAGTTCCGATGAACGCGAAAGAGCAGGTTCGTCTTGTCGAAAGGCGACAGGATGTCGAGATACATCTGCCGGACGGGCGCGTCTTGTCCGGCGGGCGAGGCGCGCCCGTCGGCGCGTTCCTCGAGGCGATCGACTTCGCTGTTCCCGTGGTGGCCGCCGATGTGGATGGGCAGCTGCGCGAACTGACGTTCCCGATCCGCATGGATGCCCACGTCAGGCCGATCGACATGTCGGAATCCGACGGGGCCCTGATCTATCGACGATCCCTGAATTTCCTGCTGGAGATGGCCTTTGCGGACCTCTTTCCGGGCGCACAGCTTAGGATCGACCACTCCATCTCATTCGGAGGCTACTACTGCCAGGTGAACGGCCGAGGACCGCTGACGGACGCCGAGCTCTCGCAGCTGCGCACCCACATGCAGGAGCTGGTTGATGCGGATGTCCAATTTGCGAAGCGGGAAGTGCCGCTCAAGGATGCGATCGAGTACTTCAAGTCGCTGGGCTACACCGACAAGGTGCGGCTGCTGAACTATCGGCGCAAAGACTACTTGACTCTCTACACGCTCCGAAATCGGATGGACTATCACCACGGGTACATGGTGCCGTCCACGGGCTATCTTAAGTGGTTCGAGCTAATGATGTCTAACGGCGGCTTCACCCTGCGGTTCCCGCGCCGCCGCTCACCGACCCGTCTGGAGCCCATCACCCCATATCCGCAGCTCCTGGCCGCGTTCCGTTTGTACGGCGATTGGCTGGAGCATCTGGGCATCGACAACGTCGGCGCCCTGAATGACGCAATTCAAGGCGGGCGTGTCCATGAGGTTGTGCTGGTCTCCGAGGCGCTTCACGAGCAGAACATCGCGGACATTGCCAAACAAGTGAAGTCCAGCGCGGCGCCCATCGTCTTGATTGCAGGACCTACTTCGTCCGGCAAGACCACCTTCTCGCGCCGCCTCACCATTCAGTTGCTGGCGGTGGGCGTCTCTCCATATACGCTGGAGCTTGACAATTACTTCGTGGCGCGTGCCAAGACACCGCTCGGGGAGGACGGCAAACCGGATTTTGAGTCTCTGCAGGCGGTCGACGTGGTTCGGCTTGCGAATGATCTGGCGCAGCTGCTGGCGGGGAAACCCGTTCGGCTGCCTCGCTACAACTTTGAGACCGGAATACCCGAGCCCGGCGATGAGGCTCAGCTCCGTGCCGGGCAGCCAATCATCATGGAGGGCATTCACGGCTTGAATCCCAAGCTGCTGCCTGACAGCCTCGAGGGCAGGGCTTTCAGGGTGTATGTTTCGGCGCTGACGCAGCTGAACCTGGACCGGCACAACCGTGTCTCCACAACCGATACGCGTCTGCTGCGGCGCATCGTGCGTGACGCACGTGAACGGGGCTACTCAGCCAGGGATACGATCGGTCGATGGGAATCGGTACGGCGGGGAGAGAAACGATACATCTTCCCCTATCAGGAGAAGGCGGACGTGATGTTCAACTCCGCGCTGGTCTATGAGCTTTCAGCGCTCAAGCCCCACGTTGAGCCGTTTCTGCGCCAGGTGCCCCACGGAGTGCCGGAGTACATTGAGGCCAAGCGCCTACTGGCATTCCTGGAGTGGTTCCTGCCCATCGATGCGACGCTCATCCCGGGCAATTCTATTGTGCGGGAATTCCTCGGCGGATCAATCCTGAGAGAGTTCCGCGCCTGGCGGCCGCACTAGGTACGCGCCAGTCCTAGAGACGGGACCCGCCTGCGGAGACGCTGCGGCGGGAGAGCGGTGACGTGTCCACCATCGAGGTACTTCTCCTGGCCGTGAGCATGGCCATTGATGCCTTCGCCGTGTGCCTCGCCGCCGGCGCGCTTCCGGGTGTACAAGGACCGCGGCAGGTATTCCGACTTGCATTCCACTTTGGCCTGTTCCAGTTCATCATGCCCGTGATCGGTTGGCTGGCGGGCTCAACCGTCGAACCGCTGATCCGCGACCTTGATCATTGGGTGGCCTTCGGGTTGCTGGCTTTCGTGGGTGTACGCATGATCCGTACGGCATGGCGGGCGGCGGAGGGATTTGTCACTGATCCGTCGCGCGGTTGGACGCTCGTGATGCTATCGATCGCCGTGAGCATCGACGCGCTGGCGGTCGGCCTGAGCCTAGGTCTCGTTGGCATATCGGTGGGCTACCCAGCTGTGCTCATGGGGGTCACGACTGGAGTGCTCTCGCTGGTCGGCCTGTGGCTCGGATCTGCGGCCGGTCGCAGGCTGGGTAGGACCTGTGGGCTCGTGGGAGGACTTGTGCTCATCGGCATCGGCCTGCGGATACTGCTTCAGCACGTAATGCTATAATCACATCCAGGTCCTCCCGCGCGGGATGGCGAGCATCGGCACTTGTATCTACCGCGGCACTTGCAGCAGGGCGGATTGAGGGCCAGAGAATAGGAGAACTTTGAACTTCGAACAATTCAATCTGGATGCGCGCCTGATGGTTGGGATCAAGAAAGCGGGATACGAATCGCCGACACCCATCCAGGAGGCGGCAATCCCGGCTGCGGTGCGTGGCCGGGACCTGATCGGCACCGCCATGACGGGAACTGGAAAGACGGCCGCGTTCGTGCTTCCGATCCTGAATAAGCTCCTTCGGGGGCCACGAGGCGCAGCGCGCGCTTTGATCGTCACCCCGACGCGCGAATTGGCGGAACAGATACATGATGTGATACGCGTGTTGGCGGCGGGAACCGCCTTGCGAAGCGCCACGATCTATGGCGGCGTCGGGCCTGGGCCCCAGGTCAAGGCACTGCGCGACGGCACCGAGATACTCGTGGCTTGCCCGGGACGCCTGCTGGACCTCATGAACCAGCGAATCGCCCGGCTTGACCACATCGAGATCCTGGTGCTCGACGAGGCGGACCGCATGTTCGATATGGGATTCCTGCCGGATGTGCGGCGCATCGTCAAAGCGGTGCCTGCACAGCGTCAAACCATGATGTTTTCGGCAACGTTTCCGCTTGAGGTTGAGCAGCTGGCGGCGCAATCTCTCAAACAGCCTCAAAAGATCGCCATGGGTCTGGTCCGTCCGGCGTACACGGTTGCCCATGCGCTGTATCCGGTTCCGGCGCATCTCAAGACCCCGCTGCTGCTGGCCGTGCTGAAACGAACCGAGACCGAGTCGGTCTTGATCTTCACGCGAACGAAATTCCGGGCGCAGAAGCTGGCTGAGCAGATCCAGCGGGCTGGGCACAAGGTGACGAGCCTGCACAGCAACAGGACGCAGGGCCAGCGCCAAGCTGCGCTGAAGGGGTTCCGCAGCGGTCACCATCAGATCATGGTCGCGACGGATATCGCCGCTCGGGGCCTGGACGTGGAGAGTATTTCTCACGTTATCAACTACGACATGCCGGACACGGCCGATGCGTATATTCATCGCATCGGCAGGACCGGCCGCGCGCAGCGGTCCGGCGATGCCTTCACACTCGTGACGCCGGAGGACAACGACATGATCCGTACCCTGGAACGCATCATGGGGAATCCGCTTGAGCGCACGAACCTTCCCGATTTCGACTACTCGGTTCCGGCGCCGCATCGTGCAGGTGGTGAGGCACGCGGGCGCGGGCGGCCTCAAACACGTCCGGCGCCCACACCGAAGAGCTATGGGCGCAACAGATTGGCGCCCCGCCGCAGGAAATGAGACCATTCACGCTGCCCGGATCTGGCGGCCGCGACGCATGGATATGATCCTCCCGCCATGAACTTTCTCATCACCGGCGCCGCGGGTTTCCTGGGATCGTCGCTCGCGAATCATCTGGCCCGCGAGGGACATCAAGTGCGAGGGCTGGACGATCTTTCGACCGGCGACCCCCAGGCACTCGCTCCGGATGTGCATTTCACACGCGGCGACGTAAGCGATCGGCCAAAACTGTGGACGCTGCTGCAGGAGGTGGACGTGGTATACCACCTCGCGGCTCGCGTCTCTGTTCCTGAATCGATCCTGTATCCCAGGGACTACAACAGCGTGAACGTTGGTGGTACCGTGGCACTGATGGAAGCCATGCGCGATGTGGGCGTACGGCGTGTGGTCCTGGCTTCGTCGGGCGCAGTGTACGGTGACCGCGGTGAGCAACCGCTGACCGAGGATGCCACGCCCAGCCCGCGTTCACCCTACGCTGTATCGAAATTGGCTGCCGAGTTCTATGTCCGTACAATCGGTTCGCTGTGGGGGATAGAGACGGTGAGTCTGCGGATCTTCAACGCCTATGGGCCGGGGCAGCACTTGCCTGCCTCCCATCCTCCTGTGGTACCGTATTTCCTTCGCCAGGCGCTGCGCAACGGTTCTCTGGTCGTGCATGGCGACGGGAGCCAAACCCGGGACTACGTGTACGTGGACGACGTGGTTAGCGCCATGGTGGCGGCCTCAACCGCACCGGAGGTGGGCGGCCTGGTTATCAATGTCGGCTCGGGAACCGAAACCAGTGTGCGTGCGTTGGTAAGACTTGTCCTGGACACCTCCGGGGGTAAGCCGGAGGTGCTGTATAACGCCCAAAGTTCCGGCGGCGTCTCGCGCATGGCGGCGGATCTGCAGAGGTCGCGTGAAAAGCTCAATTTCGGGCCCTCCATTATGCTGGAGGATGGGCTGCGACTGACGCTGCAGCGCGATGCCAGGTTCCAGCCGGCGTAGGTGGCACAGGCGGCAACCTCCAGGCAAAACAATAAAGGCGCACGAGGAGAGGAGCGCACAGGCTGCAAATGGTCCTGACGCGGGCCTTCTACGAGCGTGCGACATTGATCGTGGCGCGAGACCTCATTGGGGCGCGCCTGATCCATCGTCTGAACGGGAAGCGTCTCACTGGATACATTACGGAGACGGAGGCCTACGTTGGCGAGAGCGACTTGGGGTGCCATGCGAGGGCAGGCCGGACCCCCCGGACTGCCGTCATGTACGGGCCTGCCGGGCATGCCTACGTCTACTTCACCTATGGCAACCACTGGATGCTCAACGTGGTCACTGAGCGTGAAGGATTCCCCGCGGCAGTGCTCATTCGTGCGATCCAGCCCCTGGATGGCGCGCGGGTCATGTCCGCCCGCCGTAAGGGGGGTGACACGCTCGGCCCAGGGAAGTTGACGCTGGCGATGGGCATCCGCCGGACGGAAAACGGATTGGATCTAACCAGACCGCGCTCGCGATTGCGGATCGAACAAGGAATTTGGGTCCCGGGTTTCCTCGTGACGAAAGGTCCGCGAGTGGGTTTAACCAGTGTGCCGGAGCCGTGGAAATCGAAACCATGGAGGTTCATGGTGAAGGGATGGAGGTTGGATCCGGATTTTGGGCAGGCACCGCGGTGAGGACTGACTCCAGAGTGATGGGCGAGGGCGAACGGTCTCAAGAGTAGATTCGCGGAGGAATCATGGGTTTACTTGAAGGCAGGAAGGCACTGATTTTTGGCATCGCGAATGAGCGCTCGATCGCCTGGGGTATCGCGCAGGCCATGCATCGAGAGGGCGCGCAGATCGGCTTGAGCTATGCGGGCGAGGCTTTGGAGAGGCGTGTGAGACCGCTGGCCGACCGGATCCAATGCACGTGGGTCGAGGAATGCGACGTCAGCAAAGACGACTCCATAACCTCGATCGCCGAGAACGCCCGGCAGCAATTCGGTCAGATCGACATTCTGGTGCACTCCATCGCGTTTGCCGGGCGTGAGGAGCTAAGCGGCCCGTACTACAGCACGACGCGAGAGGGCTTCAAGACGGCTATGGACATCAGCGTGTTCTCTTTCGTGGCGATGGCCAAGGCATTCCGGTCTTTGATGCCGGCTGGTGGTTCGATGCTATGCATGACGTACTACGGTTCGGTGAAAGTGGCACCACACTACAACGTCATGGGAGTGGCCAAGGCGGCGCTCGAGTCGAGCACGCGGTATTTGGCCTACGATCTTGGGCCTGAAAAAATCCGCGTGAATGCCATCTCCGCGGGACCGATCCGCACGCTGGCAGCCGCCGGCGTGGGCGGTTTTCGCGACATGTACAGGCATTTCGCGGAGATTTCACCTCTGCGCGAGAATGTCACCACCGAGGACGTGGGCAACGCGGCGGTGTTCCTAGCTTCGGACCTTGCGGCGCGCATCACTGGCGAGGTGCTCTACGTGGATTCGGGATTCAATGCTGTGGGGGTGCAAATGGGCATCGGAAAAGAGGGAGGCCAGCAGTAAGGCTGCCCCCGCTACTGGGGAGATCTGAATCCCGAGCTGTGTACGATGCAGGGCAGCGTCAGCAGATGCGGCGGCCCTGCGTTTTGAACGTCGCTTCCGCTTGGTATAATTCCGCATCTGGTCACCTGGAGATCGAATGAAACAGCTCACCGGCGCCGAGATCCGGCAGTCCTATATTGATTTCTTCGTGGAGCATGGCCACACAGCTGTGCCGTCATCGTCACTTGTGCCGGGAGGGGATGCGACTCTGCTGTTCACGAACTCGGGAATGGTCCAATTCAAGGACGTGTTCCTGGGCACGGACAAGCGCTCATATACGCGCGCGGTGGACTCTCAGAAATGCTTGCGCGTAGCCGGGAAGCACAACGACCTGGACGAGGTGGGGCGCGATGACACCCACCATACCTTTTTCGAGATGCTGGGCAACTGGTCCTTCGGTGACTACTACAAGAAGGAGGCCATCGCGTGGGCCTGGCAACTCCTGACGGAGGTGTGGGGACTGGACAAGAAGAGCATTTGGGCGACGTGCTTTGAGGGCGAGAAGAACGTGCCCGCCGATGAAGAGGCAGCCGGCTATTGGCGTGAACAGCCGGGATTCATCAATGAGCATGTCCTGTACTTCGGACGCAAGGACAATTTCTGGGAAATGGCTGAGACCGGGCCGTGCGGGCCGTGCTCCGAAATTCACTACGATCGAGGAGCCAAGTACTGCGGCATGAAGGACTTGCCGGGGCATGTGTGCAAGGTGAACGGCGACTGCAGCCGATACCTTGAGCTTTGGAACCTGGTGTTCATGCAGTACAACCGGCTTGGCCCCGACGCACTGGAACCGCTGCCATCCAAGCATGTGGATACGGGCATGGGCTTCGAGCGGATCGTTTCGGTGTTGCAGGATGTGGATTCCAACTACAAGACCGATCTGTTTACGAGATCACTGAAGGTACTCCGCTCCCTGAGCGGGCAGACCGAAGCGGAGATGATGGAAAGGTTCACGCCGTACCGAGTTGTTGCTGATCACACGCGGTCAGCCGCGTTTCTGATAGCGGATGGCGTGGTTCCAGGCAATGTTGGACGAAACTATGTTTGCAGGATGATCATCCGGCGAGCGGCTCGCTTTGGGACCAAGATCGGGCTAAATGAGCCGTTCCTGGCCAGGGTTGCAGAGGCGGTGATCGATACGTACGGATCGTTCTACACGGAACTAAAGAAGAATCGCGGCGCGATCATCGACAACCTAACGCGCGAGGAGATCAGGTTCGCACGGACGATCGAATCGGGGACGGCGCAGCTGCAGAATCTTCTGGACCAGCTGGGAAGGAAGGAGGGGACCATCCTCGCCGGCGCCAAGGCATTCGATCTGTATGCTACATACGGCCTGCCGTTCGAGATTTCCCGGGACATCGCGAACGAACAAAACCTTGATGTGGACGAATCCGGCTTTCGCGCGGCCATGGCGGAGCACCGGCTCGCTTCGGGCGGGGGCAAGGCAATGGGGAAGCTGGGTGGAGAGGATGCGGAGTTCTACGCCGGAATCTTCAAGGAACTTCAGCGCAAGGGACGCCTTGACGACCAAGGCGTGCTGTACGATCCATACACAAGTCCGCGCGTCGAAGGCGAGTTGCTGGCACTAGTCGTGAACGGCGAGGCGGTGCAGTCGGCCTCCTTCGGCGATGCCGTGGAGGTGGTCCTGCCACGGACCGGCTTCTACATCGAGTCAGGCGGTCAGGTATCTGACGAGGGGATCATCCGTGCGCCTACGGTTTCCCAGAGCGGCGAGCCGGACTGGCAGATCGAGGTCAGGGAAATGCGCCGTGCCTCTGCCGGCGTGATCGTCCATGCGGGGGAAGTGATCTTGGGCCAGCCCAAGGTCGGCGATCAGGCAATCGCCGAGGTGGATATGCCGCGGCGACACGACATCATGCGCAATCACACGGCCACCCACCTGTTGCACGCGGCGCTTCGGGCAGTCCTGGGGGAACATGCCCGGCAGGGCGGCTCCCTGGTGGCGCCGGATAGGCTGCGATTCGATTTCAATCATCCTGAGGCTATGACCGCCATTCAGCTGCGTCGGGTCGAGAAGCTCGTCAACGAGGCAGTGACCGCCGACATGGAAGTCCTGCCGAAGCTTAGATCGCGTGAGGATGCCATCGCGGAAGGAGCGATGGCGCTCTTCGGGGAAAAATACGGCGAGACCGTGCGGACCGTAAGCATTTTCTCATCGGAATCGGCGAGTGACTCAGGCATCGCACTGCGGCCGCCACGTGCGGCGGCGCCCGCCTCAGCGCGTTTCACAGCGGCAATTCGGCCGGAGTCGAGATATTCCTATGAGTTGTGTGGCGGCACGCATCTGGAGCGGACATCGGATGTCGGGGTATTCCTCATTGTCAGCGAGGGATCAGCGGCCGCGGGCGTGCGACGCATTGAGGCTGTGACAGGGCGCGGCTCGTACGCCTTGATAAGGCGCCGATTTGACACCCTGGAGGAGCTTGCGGCCGCCCTGCGAACGTCACCCGACGAAGTGCCGATGAAAGTGGAGGGCCTGCAGGCGTACCTTGGCTCGGCGAGGCGTGAGCTGACTGAACTGCGGAAGCGGCAAGCGATGACGGCGCTCGAAAACGAACTTGCGAATGTTCGCACGGTGGACGGGGTGAGTGTATTGGCGCTTAGTATCCCCAACGTCGACGTAGACACCCTGCGGGCTCTGGGCGACAAGTTCCGGGAACGGTATCCACGGAACGGCGCGGCGATGCTTTCATCGGGAGCGGTGCTAATTTCGATCGTGACCGAGGACTTGGTGAAACGAGGGATCAGGGCAGGTGACTTGATCACAGCCATCGGGGGGCGCGGCGGGGGTCGACCTAGTATCGCCCAAGGTAGCCTGCCTGAAGGTGCGAGAGCCCCCGAGGCCTTGGCAAAGATGATCCCGGCAGTGAGAGCCAAACTGAAGTAGTTTTTGCGACGCGCCCCCGAGTGAAAGGGAAGGCACCACTGATACCCGAGGCCAGCGCCGGACAGGAGTTCGACCCCAATACATACAGCTTTCGCGCTCCGGGAATCACCGGCACGGCCGTCGAGGGGTTCCTCGAGGCGCGGCCTGAAGCCCTTGGCTGGCGATCATCTGTCAACACCAACGTGGGCACGGCCGGCGGACGCATCTCCTTACCCGGGGTACAAGCGTACTCAGCATTGGAGTGACCAAATCGGACGGTGACACAGTAGCCCTACTGATCATGCAGGACGGATTGCCAGACAAACTCCGGCGAGGCAACCTGGTGCCGCTCACGGGCCGCATTGGCTGCCACGGATGGAGGCCGCATCAGCCCCTGCTCAACGCGGCCGTTATAATACGCTGCGATGAAGACACAGATCATCACGCTCGCATCGCACGATGACCTGGTTTCGGTGCGGGACCGAATGTCATGGGCCAAGTCTCCACGCATCCTGTTGGTCTGCCCCGCGCATGAACAGATCCTGCTCAGGGCGCTGGATCTGCGCATCTTGCAGCAGCATGCAAGAGATCTGGGCGCGCAGATCGGGCTGGTAACGCGCCGCGGCGGGATAGGGCGGGATGCCGAAGGATTCGGCATCCCCGTGTTCCGGTCGACGGCACAAGCGCAGCGCGAGACGTGGCCCGAGCACAGGACGGGAGGCCGGCGACAGATCCAGAGGATGGGTAACCGCATGGCCGAGTTGCGGCGGATGAAGCAGCAGCTGCGGAGGGGTGCTATGCACTGGTCCTCCCGGCCGGTCCCACGCATCGGGTGCTTTGTGATAGCAGTGCTGGCGGTGTTCTGCCTTGCCTCCCTTTTCGTGCCACGGGGGACGATCGTATTGAGACCGGTCGAGTCGGAACAGAGGGCCACCATCGCCATTGAGGTCAGTACCGGGGGAACACACGGTGTCTTGGCGGGCGGCCTACTGGCGCAGACGGCGACGGTGAGGGTCAGTGCCAGCCAGACAACAAGGGTGCAATCCCAATCTGAGGTCCCCAGGGACCAGGCGGCGGGAATTGCTCGATTCCGAAATGTCAGCCAATCGCCTGTGGTCATTCCAGTCGGGACGGTGGTATATAGCATGACCCCTTCGGGCGTGCGATTTGCGACGTTGGAGGAGGCCCGACTGGAAGGCGGTGCCAATGCCATCGTGGACGTGCCCATCGTAGCGCTAGAGGCGGGGGGGATAGGGAATGTGCCGGCCAATGCCATCCAAGGTATTGAAGGAAGCCTTGGCGCGTCGACAACGGTAGCGAATCCGGGCCCGACCGCGGGCGGCCTGGATGCAGTTGAGATCGTGGCCACTCAGGCAGATCGCGACCAGCTCCGCGCTATCGTGCTGCATGAGCTCGAAGGCGAGGCCGGATCAAGACTGGCGGCGCTGGTCGCCGAGGAGGACGTGGTTCTTCCGGATTCGCTGGTCCTGGCCTCGATCGACCAGGAGACCTTCGATCCGCCGGCGGGCCAGCCAGCCAGTGTGCTGAGCCTGACGATGACCACCACGTACAGTACCATGTATGTTAGGGGCGCGGACCTGCGACGCCTTGCGGAAGCTACCCTCAACTCGGAGATGCCGACTGAATACATGCCGAAGGAAGAAACTCTGACGCTAGACCTCATCTCCGAGTCGGTCCCAGATGGAGAGGGATCTCGAGACGTACGCCTGGAGAGCGGGCGCACAATCATGCGGGGCATAGATGTGAACGTCGCGTCCCTGCTGGTCCGTGGCAAGACTCCAAAGCAGGCCGTGGCCGAGCTGCAGTCAGCGCTGCCCTTGTCGGCACCGCCAGAGATCCGTCTGACCCCCTCATGGTGGCCGTGGCTCCCACTGATCCCATTCCGACTCGACGTGGTGGTAGCGTGACCGGAGGTCCCAGTGCCGGTTCTTGCGGTTGACCATGGCGAAAAACGGATCGGCGTTGCGATCTCTGATCCAACAGGCACGATCGCTAGGCCACTGACGATCCTCAGACACGTGTCGCGCACGGCGGACGCGCGACAGGTGCTGCAGCTCGCCGCCGAGCATGAGGTTGGCGTAATCATCATTGGTGAATCAACCGATGAACAAGGCACACCCAACGCGGCGGGGCAGCGCGCCGGGCGTTTCGCCGCAACACTGCGATCCTTGTCTGGTCTGACGGTTATGCTCTGGGATGAATCCATGAGCACTCGGGATGCGCGGGAGTGGCGCATTGCGAGCGGCAGGTCGCGGAAGAGACGAGCGGCTGCCGTCGATGCCGCCGCGGCTGCGGTGATGCTGCAAACGTACCTGGAGGCCCAACGACGGCCGGACGATGGGAGAAAGGCCTAGCCTCACAGATGGGGAAAATGCTGCTGGCTGCGTTGTGCCTCGGCACCCTGCTCATCGTCGGCATATTTGGAATCACGCTCCTGGCGGAACGATCATTCGGATCCCCGGCAGCATGGTTGACACTGCCGCAAACAGCCCAATACTCGGTGCGGTTGCTCTGGGCCGATGGCCTCTTGAACAGAGCGTTGGATCCAGGCGCACCGGAGAAGGAATTCGAGGTTCAGCCCGGCGAAAGCGTGAATTCGGTCTGTGACCGGCTTGCGCAGGCGGGCCTGGTTATCGACGCGGCCATGATGAGGGATTACCTGATCTACACCGGCCAGGATACGAGCATTCAGGCGGGTCGATACCGCCTCAGTGCCGCCATGTCCATCAAGGATCTGGCTCGGGAGATGCAGGACGCTTCCCCAACCGATGTCGACTTTGTGGTGCTGCCCGGCTGGCGAATCGAGGAGATCGCGGCCACGCTGCCAACGTCGGGTCTCAGCATCACGCCGGAGGAGTTTGTGACGGCAGCGAAGACGCCGCGGCCGGGGTTCGAATTCATGGCCGGCGCCGGCACAACCGAAGGCTTCCTTTTTCCCGACTCATATGTGCTGTCTAGGACAACCCCGGCGGACGGGCTACTTGATGAGCTGATTCGCAACTTCGCGCGGCACCTGAGTATCGAGCTTGAACAGAGCTTTGCGGCGCAGGGGCTGAGCGTGCACCAGGCGGTGAGCCTGGCCTCGATCGTGCAGCGCGAGGCGGTGCGGGAGGAAGAGGCGCCGGTCATCGCCTCGGTCTACCTAAACCGTCTGCATGATGGCATGCGGCTGGACGCAGATCCGACGGTTCAGTACGCCCTGGGATTTAATGCCATCCAACAGACTTGGTGGACCAACCCGCTCAGCCTCGAGGATTTCCAGGTGGCGTCGCCCTACAACACCTACCTATTCAAAGGTTTCCCGCCCGCTCCCATTGCCAACCCCGGCTCCATCGCACTGCGGGCTGTGGCTGCGCCGGCCGCTTCCCCCTATTACTACTTCAGCGCCCGCTGTGATGGCTCGGGCTACCACTTCTTCGCCGAGAGCTTCCAGGATCACCTCGGGAACCTGTGCCCGTAGTCCGGCTGCTCAGCGCGCCACATCGACCACGTCAATATAATCGCTGGTGACAGTCTGGCTTCTTCCGAGCCCCAAGACGTCCAACAGCTCGCTGGTCAATGCCGCCTTGTGCTCTGCGTCGCGACGGCTCCATGTCCGTGATTTGATCTCCAAGAAGCAGCCGAGCGGAGGCTCGCGCATATCGTCCAGATTTATGAAGAACTCGGTGTCCCGGAAACTAATGAGCCAACGCTCGCGATCCTTGGAGATAGCTGTCTCGCTACTGGGCCGGAAGTACTCCCGGTAGAAGCGCAGACTCTGGGTGGCCGGTGCGAAGAACCGGCTGCGTGAAAGCAGCACGTCATGGTCGAATTTGTGCTCGCGTTTGCGGCCCAGCAGCGTAAGGCGGCGCCGGGTGTTGGTTACGCCACCGTTCTCATCCAAGAAGTCGTCCTCGCGATGGCGAAGCCTTCCCTGCGCGGGATCATCGAAGTTGAAGTAGGTATCATGCTGCCCATAGTGCCGATAACGGACTCTCTCAAGGATGGGCTGCTGAAGCGAGCTTCGCAGGGCCTTTCTGTCCCGCACTCTAACCTTCACCTGGACCTCGAAGGATTCCTGTTCCATTGAGCCTCCCAGGGCGATCAGCTTGGAGACGATGGATCCCTCGCGCTCGATCAGGAAGGTATCGATCTTCCTGGCAATCGTGGCGGCCTCGGAAAGCAGCTCATCTTCCTGGAGTGTAAGCAGGCGATGATCTTGCATCAACCATTGGCCGTTGCACATCACGTCGGTTACATCCATGGCCTTGCTGGCGTAAACGATCTGTGCATACACATTGTCTTCGGCCCGCCGAAAGGATGGCGAATTATGGAGGGGCGAGAGGTCGATCAGTATCAGGTCCGCGCGCAGGCCGGGCGATAGCGAGCCGGTCACACCGCCCAAGTGAAGGGCCCGCGCGCCGACGCGCGTAGCCATGCTCAGGGCGGTTGACGCCGGGAGAGATGTCGGGTCGTTCGTGACGGCCTTAGCGACGAACGCAGCCAGCCTAACTTCCTCGAACATGTCGAGATCATTGTTGGACGCCGCGCCATCCGTGCCGATTCCGACGTTGAGGCCCGCTTCCAGCATCCGGGTTACCGGAGCGAAACCAGAGGCAAGCTTGAGGTTGGACGAGGGATTGTGTGCGATGCCGGCACCGGCGTGAAGCAGCGTACGCATCTCGCCCGGATCTATGTGAACGCAGTGTGCTGCAATGACCTTGGCATCCAAGAGCGATTGCTTCTTGACATAGGGGATCACCGGCATCCCTTGCTCGCTGCGCATGTTCTCAACCTCGTAGGATGTCTCAGCGAGGTGGGTGTGGAGCGGCACGTCGAATTCCTGGGCTATCCCGGATGTGGCCCGCAGGATCTCGGCGGTGCATGTGTACGGTGCGTGTGGAGCAATCGCCGGCACGATCAGGGGATGATTCTTCCAGCGCCGGATGAAGTCCCGGGCAATGGCCAACGAGTCTTCGTACGCCTCGGCGTCGGGCGCCGGGAATTTCATTACGGTCTGGCCGCACACCGCGCGCATGCCTGCCTGGGCCGCAGCCTTGGCAACATCCTCTTCGAAATAGTACATGTCGTTGAAGGTGGTCACGCCCGATCGAATCAGTTCGGCGCAGGCGATGGACGTGCCGAGTCGCACGAATTCTGGAGAGACGTACTCGCGCTCAACCGGCATCATGTAGCCCATGAGCCAGACATCCAGGCGAAGATCGTCCGCCAGGCCCCGTAGAAGTGTCATGGGAACGTGTGTGTGCGCGTTGATCAGACCCGGCATGAGCACCTTGCCGCCGCAGTCCACTGTCACGACGGGCCTATATTCTTGCTGGATCGTGTATTCGGGGCCGACCGCTGCGATGTTGTCTCCTGAGACCGCAACGGCACCGGGCGAGAATTGGCGCAGCTCCTCGTCCATGGTGAGCACATGGGCGTTGACAAGCAAGATGTCCACGGATTTCATCGCATCTCCTTGGTGCTCTCAGACCCCTATTCGCCGAAGCCCAGCAGGACCCTGACGGCTCTCAAGTTTCGAGAAAATTCCGCAGCTTGGTGAGTGCTGAGCTCCATGTCCACGGCAGCGCCCACGCCATTCTCCACCGCCCAGTCAGCGAGCGTACCAGTGTAGTTGCACCCGATATCGATGGGCGGGTATGGGTAGCCGGTCGCGTCGGAGAGAGCGCTGGCGAGGCGCTCTGAGGCAGGTTGCCACGGATCGCCGCCAGGAAAAACGCCCAGAGCAGCGGAATGATAGCTGATCAGTGCCCGGATGCGATGCGAGCCGATGAAATTCACAACAGCACGCGTTTCCGGCTCGGAGCCGCCGGACGGGCCGCCCGTGGTGGGCCGGGAATTCCAGCAATTTCGATGGTCCCAGTCGGGGACCCAATTGCGGCTTGGGAAATTGCGGTTGAGGTCAACGCCGTTGGAGTTGGTGCGGCCGTCGACGTTCCTGCCGCGAGCCGTCCCATCAGGATTCATGTTGGTGATGATATAGAGCGTGGCATCACCTGGCACGACCTCCACGTGGTCAGCAAGGTGCAGAGCCAGCTGGTTGGCGAGATCGGTGGTATTGCCCTCATAGCCGCCGTGGATGCCAGCCACAATCAAGTATCGCCGCTCACCATTCCCGAATGCGTACGCGTATAGGGGTTCACCAAGCACGGAATAGCCAATGATGCCCGGGGCGGGACCACTGCTGAATACGAACGGTGTGGGAGTCGAGTGGTCCTCGATGGGTGTGGCGATGGGGTTTGGCGTAACGGTGGGCAGGTAGAACGATGTGGGCACGGCCGTGCTCGTCGGCCGCGGTGTGCCTCCCAGGTATACGAAAGGCAAAGAGGATGCCTGAGCCGGCTGGCGCGTGAAGTAGGTGATCAGTATGGCCAGCAGCAATATGATGGCACTGCCATTCAGCGCCCAGGCGATGATCGATCCCACGGTGCGGCTGCGCGGAGGTCGGGCAGGCATCAAGGGGCCTCTTCAACGTTCGTGCGCAGCCAATTGAGCGCCAGGTTGGTGGCCCAGCCTGGGAGGCTCCTCGGCGGGCCCCCGAAAGTAATGCGATGCTCTCTGGCACCGCTTGGGGTGATCAAGACCATCTCGGCTGTGCGCTCAGCCTCGGAGATGGCAACGCCCAGCGCGGCGTCAGCGCCCGCGTCTGCCCGCGCTGCGCTTGTGGCGTCCATCAGGCTGACTTTCACGTCTCGGGTCGGGGCAACCGTCCTGGGAAGCTTGGCGGCGAGCAATCCGTGGAGCCCGTATTCAACGCCGATCAGGGACCAACCCCGCCGCGCCACGGCCTCCATGGCAACAGATTCCAATCGGTCGTCGTCTGCCCCGAAGACCACCTTGCCAAGGCGTGCCCGGATCTTTTCCTCGATACCATCGATGAGCGCGGCCGCCAGATCCTCGGTCTCTGCCTTTGCGGCGATGCGCACATCGACAATACCTGTGTGCGCCGCCAGCCCGACGGTTGGATTGGCCAACAACTCGAGATCGCCAATCTTTTCATCGATGGTTCCTTCTCCGAGTCCGGCGCAGTGGAGCACGCGCACCTTGATGAGATGACGCAGGTCGTACCGCTTCTGAAGATAGGGGATGACCGATTCGTGCAAGATGTGTTCCATTTCGTTGGGTACACCTGGCAGCGAGATGACCGCACTTCGCTCGGTCTCGACGATGAAGGCAGGTGCCGTGCCCACCGGATTCTTGACCGCGATCGCACCGACCGGGACTACCGCCTGCCTCTTCTGGTTCTCCGCCGGCTTGCGACCATAGCGGCCCACGGCCTCCACGACCTGGAGCCATAGTTCCTCCCGGAACTCGGTTTCGATCCCGAGTGCTCTGGCCACGGCAGCGCGAGTCGGATCGTCAATAGTAGGTCCCAGCCCGCCAGTCGTGATCACGATATCATTGCGCTCAGCGGACTCGCGAATGGCCGTGGCAATGCGATCAGCGTTGTCTCCGATGGTCACGGTCCTGTACAGGTCGACGCCGAGATTGCGCAAGGTCAGGGCGATGTGCCGTGTGTTGGTATCAACAATCTCTCCAAGTAGAATCTCGGTGCCAATGGTGATGATCTCAGCAGTCGGCATGGCGCAAGATGGACACTTGGGCAGTGGTGCTATGAATACCTTGATAGCCGGAAGACAGCTCCCGAAGGCCACACGCCCGCCACGCTTGAAACCTGCGCGGCGGTCGCGCCTCAAACCGAAGGAGGTCTCGTCGCGTCCTTATGGGTAGATCGCTCTGAATTCGCCCGTGGCGACCTGAAAGATCGAGATGTTTGGCTGCGCGCAGTCACCCGTCTCGATGCAATTAAGGGGGCCGCTAAGTCCCTGCATGCCTCGGGTGGCAAAAAGCGCCTCGCGCAGGGCCTGGCGGCCGATGTACAGGCTGCCGCCATTCCGTTCAGCGACCTGTTCGATGGCGTTGAGCAGCATCGCGGCTGCGTCATAGCCCTGAAGGTGATAGGAGGCAATCGGCACCTCGCCATAACGGGCCTGGTATTGGTCCAGAAAGGCCCGCGATTCTTCGGTGCTGGACGGACCTGAGAGGTACATGCCCTCGGAGGCCGGTTGGGTCTGCGCAATGAAATCCGCACTGAGCAAGCCGTCCGAGCTCATCAGAACCGTGTCCTCCAGCCCGGCGAGGGTCGCGTTGTTTGTGATCGCGGCGCCGTCAACCGCATAGAGCGGATAGAAGAGCACGTCGGGCGCATCCAAGGCGGCCTGCTGCAAAATGGGAAGAACATCCTCCCCGGCCTCGATCTCCACCTGGCGGGTGCACTGTCCGCCCAACTGCGTCAGGGTCTCGCAAGCAGCCTGCTGCAATTCCCGGGCGTAGGGAGTGCCGTCGTGAATAGTTATCATAGTCTGGGCGCCGAGCACATTGAAGGCGAACTCCGCCACGACCTGGCCTTGGGCTCGATCGTTGTAGATCGTCCGTAGGAATCCGGCGTCGTGCGTGGCAGCATAGGTGAGCGACGGGGCCGTGCTGGATGGCGAGATGAGCACCGAGCCGATCCCGGAAAGCACGCGACTGGCTGCGACCGTGGCGCTAGAGCAGCTGGTTCCGATGACACCGACGATATTCGGATCGGCAGCCAGGCGAGTTGCACCGGCCTGCCCGCCTTCTTCGCTGCAGAGATCGTCCTCTTTCACGAGTTCGATGCCGTGCCCCAAGATGCTGCCCTTGTCACCGATGGCAATCTCCACGCCGCGCAGGGCATCGATGCCGTAGGGGCTATCCGCGGTCGTAAGAGTCAGCAAGGTTCCGATACGGATGGAGTCGTCCTGACCGACCTCAACACATCCCAAGCGGTCGGTACAAGCAAAGGGTGCCGCCAGCGCGCCGCAAGCGGAAAGGGCGATGGCGCCGACCAGCAGTGCTGCTACCGCAGATGTCCGTCTCACGCTGCCTCTCCTGTGGATCAGACCACATTGTACTCTTGAATGAGCCTGTGCTCATCGAAGCGCGCCAGATCCAACATGGAGACATCCAGGGTAGCGTATCGGCCGTCGAGGATGAGCTCCGACATAAGCTTCCCGGCTATCGGTCCGTGCATGAATCCGTGGCCGGAGAAGCCCGCGACCACGAAGAAGCCCTCCACCGGCGTGCGGCCGAAGATCGGGTGCGCGTCCGGCGTCACCTCGTATAGACCTGCGGCGTGCGATGTCCGACCGGCCTGCTCGATAAGCGGCATTCTGGCGATGGCTGCCTCGGCATTGATGAGTTCGAAATCTTCATCCACGGTCTGATCGTAGCCGGCGACCTGGCGATGATTGCTCATGCCGATAAGCAAGCCGTCGCCCTCGCGGTGGAAATATAGAGACCGGGCAAAATCGATGACGAACGGAAAGTCCGTAGGGAGGCCAGGCAAGGGCGTGGTGGTGAACCATTGTCGACGTATGGGAATGATCGGCACGTCGACCCCGGCCATGCGAGCCACGTCGCCAGCCCATGGTCCGGCCGCGTTCAGCACCACCGGGGCAGTGATCGTACCCGAAGCCGTAGTGACGCTCTGGATCCTCCCGCCGCGGACTTGCATGCGGATCACATCGCAGTCTGTGATCAACTTGGCGCCGAGCCGTTGCGCGGCGCTGACGTATCCGCCTACCACGCTGTTCGGATCGACCAGACCATCATGTGGATTGAATGTTCCGGCGAGGGCATCCTCAAAGGACATCAGTGGAACGTAGTGGCGGACCTCGTCGCCGGAGAGCCACTGCGTGTTGACTCCCAGGTTCCGTTGCATCTCCACGTTGTGCCTGAACACTTCCACCTGCCGGTCATCCGTCAGGACGAATAGGTAGCCGCACTTGCGGTAGTTGATCTCCTGACCGATGGCCTCCTTGAAGTGCTCCAGCATTTGAAGACTCTCAATCGAAAGACGAACATTGATCTGTGTGCCGAATTGGTGGCGGACACCGCCAGCGCAACGGCCGGTTGCCCCGGTTCCAAAGAAGTGCTCCCGCTCCAGGAGAACGATGTCCTTGATGCCGCGCTGAGCCAGGTGGTAAGCCGCGCTGGCGCCCATGACGCCGCCTCCGATAATCACAATCTCGGCCGTGTTTGAACGTAGCATGTATGCGGCCTCTCAGGAGTCGCCCGCGGTGGCGGGCGATCAGAATCCCACTTCCTGCCCTATACCCAGTTTGCCTGCGTTGGCCAGCGCGATGCTGGCGGCAACCGCGTCCTGAACAGCGATGCCGACGGATTTGAACACGGTGATCTCGTCAATGGATTGGCGGCCCACTGCCCGGCCCGATACCAATTCGCCAAGCTCAGCTGCTATGTGATCCTTGCTGAACAGGCCCGCACGGATGGGCTGGATGAGATCGCCGGTCTCCGCGAGAGCTGCTGATCGAGAGTCAACCACGACGCGTGCACGCTTCATGGTCTCAGCCGGAAGCTCCTGCATCTCGGGCGTGTAGGAGCCGACCGCACTAATGTGCGTTCCGGACCTTACATCGGCATCAGAGAAGACGGGCGTACGTGATGTGGTCGCGGTGCAGATGATGTCGGCACCCATGACAGCCTGCCTCGGAGAGGAGGCGACGCGCACGTCGCGAGGTATCGGACCGACGCCAGAAAGGTCCGCGGCCATCCTGCCTGCCTGCCCTGCGGCGGAGTCGAAGATCCAGACTGTGCGGATCTCCCGCACCGAGCAGGCGGCCTCCAGCTGGGTCCGCCCCTGGGCGCCAGCCCCGAAGACCGTCAGCACACGGCTTTCGGGCCGAGACAAGAGATCCACCGCGGCACCCGCGGCCGCGCCGGTTCGAATGGCGGTCAGCGCGCTGCCTTCGAGCAGGCCAATCGACCGGCCAGTGTCCGGTTCCATGACCAGGACCGCTGCCTGGATGTATGCAAGGCCGCGGCCCGGATTTTCCGGAAAGAGGGAGACTATCTTGACTGCGAGCGCCTCTCCGTCGGGATTGTGGACGAAGGCGGGCATGAACAGGCTGAGCGCGTCATGCGCCTCAATCGGGAGGCGGCTGCGCAGGGGAACGACCGCGCGCCCGTCCGAAAGCGCGGCAAACGCACGTTTCATGCCCTCGATCGCTTCCCTCATGGGAAGCGCCTGCCGGACCTCTGTAGCATTCAAGACGAGCATCGGGGCAGGCCTCGCTGTTCTGGGATGAGAAAATGGAGAAAAGGAAGCGCAGAGGCCACAATTGTACCTCTGCGCTCTTGGGTCTCAGCAACGGATGCTCGAGCTGCCCGAGTACCAAGCGCCCGAAGACCCGGGGCATCATGGCGAGCGCGCACACCGAAAGCCGACTCCGTCATAGGAGTCGTCGAGGCCATGCCACAGTCGGTATGCCGAGCGTGCAAAGCCATAGTCAATACCCCAAGAGCCGCCGCGCAGCAGGCGATAGTCGCTCATGGCCGGATCAATGCCTTGCGGATTGGAGGCAGGTGAGATGGCATAGTAGTTTCTCTGTGCTCCCGCCAGCGGATCGGTTTCGATGAAGGCGTCGTGAACCCATTCCCAAACGTTGCCTGCCATGTCCAGCACGCCATATGGACTTGCACCCGAAGGAAAACTACCGACGGGAGAACTCCGGACATATCCGTCTCAATCCGGTCCTCCGGGCATGACGAAACTATCCAGTTCAGATTCGTCGTCAAAATTGCCCCTCCTACAGTCGAATTCGTCGCCCCACGGATAAGTGCGTTGCTGGTTGTTCACCGGATCCCAGGTGGCGGCCTTTTCCCATTCCGCCTCCGTCGGCAGGCGGCGTTCTGCCCACGAACAGTATGCCACCGCATTACTCCAGGATACGTATGCCACCGGATGAGAGGCGAAAGCCGGATCGCTGTAGTAGATCGGCTCGGAGGGCAGCGGACAGGCACTGGCTCCAACGCATAGCCCGTACATCGAGTTGGTGATTTCCGTGCGGTCCAGCCAGAAGCCATCCAGAAATACACTGTGGACGGGCTGCTCATCCGTCAAGCCGTGTGCGCTCCCCATCCGGAATTCACCGGCCGGTACGAAAAGCATAACGGCGTTGTCCTTGCGCGAAGTCATACTGTCGCCGATGCGAGGCGTCAGAACGGCATGTGGCGCGACCGGTGCAACTGGCAAACATGCGCTCGTCGCCGCGATCAGGATCCCGATCAGGCTGGTGAAGCCCGGTCGCCTGTTCCCCAATGATCTGTGTGGCTCGCGTCTGGCAGCTCCCTTCTGGAGCAGCATGTGCGCGGTTTTCGCCCATGGCACGCCCGAGAAATCAAACCGGCGAGGCAAGGCTCGCCGGTTTGATTTCTCACGTCCATATCCCGGTTGGCTCGGATTCCGTCTCGCGCTACCTCGTTGGCCTACTACCACCCAAGCCCGATCGTTTGTGCTTACTGGATGCCCAAATAGGACTTTTGGACCATCGCATTGTTCTTGAGGTTTTGGGCGGATTCGGTCAAGACGATTTCGCCGGTCTGAAGCACATAACCCCGATTTGCGACGGAAAGAGCCATCAGGGCGTTCTGTTCCACGAGCAAGATAGTCAGGCCAGCCTTATTGATTTGCTGGATGGTGTCGAAAATGGCCTCCACCAGAACAGGTGCAAGGCCCATGGACGGTTCGTCCATCAATAAAACGCGCGGGCGGGCCATTAGGGCGCGGCCCGTGGCGAGCATCTGCTGTTCGCCGCCGGACAGTGTACCGGCGACCTGATTGCGACGTTCCTTGAGGCGGGGAAAGAGGGTAAAGACTCGGTCAAAGCCCTCATTCACCGCGCCTCTGTCATTGACGGAGTAGGCGCCCATTTCCAGGTTTTCCGTTACGGTCAAGCGCGAAAAAATACCGCGGCCTTCGGGGACCATGGAAAGGCCTTTGAAGACCACTTCATGAGCCGCATAGCCGCTCAGGTCTTCGCCGTCCAGCACAACCCTGCCTTCGCGGGGTTTGAGCAGACCAGCGATCGTGCGCAACGTGGTCGTCTTGCCGGCGCCGTTGGCGCCGATGAGCGTCACGATCTCGCCCTGCTCGATGCGAAGCGACAGGCCCTTCAGGGCGTGGATGTTGCCGTAGTAGGTGTGGATATTTTCAACTTCTAGGATGGCCATGGTTTATCACCGTGTTTCGGAATCGGATTGCCCGGATCAAGTCGCTGCCTGCACGCGGGTAGTCGCCGTGCGTTCGGTGCCGGCGCCTCGCCCAAGGTAGGCCTCAATCACACGCGGGTTGCTCTGAATCTCGGCCGGCGTGCCTTCGGCGATCTTTTCGCCGTAGTCGAGCACCGTAATGCGCTCCGAGATGTCCATCACCACACGCATATGGTGCTCTATCAACAGAATCGTGATACCCAGCTCGTCCCGCAAACGGTGGATGAAACCGGTCAGGTCGCCGGTCTCGCGGGGATTCATCCCGGCAGTCGGCTCATCCAGCAGAAGCAAGGTCGGGCGCGTAGCCAGGGCGCGCGCGATTTCCAAACGACGCTGGGCCCCATAGGGAAGATTGCGAGCCAGCAAGTCTCCTTTGCCGCCCAGTTCCACAAAGCTCAGCAGGCGACGGGCTTCGTCCAAGGCGGTTCTTTCCTCTTTGCGCGTGCCAGGTGTTCGAAGGACCGCGCTCATCCAGCTGGAATGAAGAAAGATATGTTGGCCCACCAAGATATTTTCCAGGGCAGACATATCCGCGAACAGGCGTATGTTCTGATAGGTGCGCGAGATGCCCAGATGGGTGATCTGGTCTGGGCGCAGACGATGGATGCGCGTGCCGTTGAATGCAATCTCACCTTCGTCGATCTTCCCGAAGCCGGTGATGCAGTTGAAGAAGGTAGTCTTCCCCGCGCCGTTGGGACCGATGATGCTGACGATGCTGTGCTCTGGAATGTCGAAATCGAACGAGCTGACGGCGACGAGGCCGCCGAAGCGCTTGGTGACTTTTCTGGCAGTCAAGATGGACATGGCGACCTCGTTAAGCCTTGGGTTTCTTGTTAGCAGGGGCTGTTTCGGTTTCGGGCACGGCAGCCTCGAGATGCAGTTCGCGGAGCGTGATCGTGGAGGGCCAGAGACCCCCGGGCTTGGAAAGCATCATTGTGATCAGTGCTGCGCCATAGAACAGGAAGCGGTACTCCGAAACCTCGCGCAGGAGTTCTGGCAAGCCGATCAGGGCAATCGCGCCGACGATCACCCCGGGGATGCTGCCCATACCGCCCACGATGATCAGCGACACCACATTGATGGATACGATCAGCTGCATGCTGCTGGCAAAGATGGATCCCACAAGGGTGGCAAAGATGGCGCCTCCAAGGCCGGCGAAGGCGGCTCCGAGGATGTAGGCCAGCAGTTTGGTTTGAATCAGATTGATACCCAGTGCTTCAGCCACATCCTCATCCTCGCGAATCGCCATCCAGGCGCGCCCAAGGCGGGAATCGCGCAACCGCGTGGCCACAAACGCCGCCACAATGGCGCTGACTATGGCCACAAAGTAGATCTCAACGGGGGTTCCCAACAGGGTGCCGTCGCAGACGCGAGGCACGTCCACTTTGAGGAAGGGCTCGAGGAAGCCCAGACAGGGTTTTTGGATGCCGATGACGCCCTGCGGGCCGCCGAAGTACTTGGCCAGAAAGTCGGAACCGGCCAGGATGCGGACGATCTCACCAAAGCCCAGGGTGGCGATGGCGAGATAATCACCGCGAATACCGAGGACGGGCAAGCCCAGAAACGCGCCCGCAAACATGGCCACCAAGACCGCAATGGGGACCGCGGCCCAGAAGGAGATGTGCTGCAGACCGTACTGGCCGTAGGAGGTGAGTAGGCCGACCGTGTAGGCACCGATGGCGTAGAAGGCCACAAAGCCGAGGTCCAGCAAGCCAGCGAAGCCCAGCGTAATGTTGAGGCCCAGTCCCATCAAGATGTACAAGCTGATAGTAACGAGAACCAGGGAAACGAAGGGTCCCGAGACGAACGGAAGGCGGTACAGGACATACACCAGCAGTAGGAGCAACAGTACCCGCAGAGTGAGCTTGCCGGCCTTGGGAAGGCGGTCGACCCCAAGCTTCACAGGCCCCGCCAAGTAAGACCAAAGCAGTGACCAGGCGGCAACGACGCTGAACACGATGATCGCCCCATTGAGACTCAGGCCCGTTGACCCGAAGAGGAAGTTCTCAGCCTTGGCCACGGCACCGCCCTGATTGGTCATGATGACCCCAATCAGGCCGGTGAACAGGGATATCAGCGAACTGATGAGAAGCCCCTGCTGAATGGGCTGGCGCAGTCTGTCCGGGAGGAGAACGAATGCCGCGCCTGCCAGGCCGGTGAGCGCCCCGATGCCAATCAAAATCCAAGCGCCGCCAACGCCGCGGCCCATGGTCAACATGGAGTACAAGCCCGGAGAGGCAGTGAGAAACACCGCACGCAGGTCGAGCCTGTCCCCAATCAGAACCAGGGCTGCCAGAACAGCCCCGGTCAGCGTCCCCGCTATGATTCCTGCCAGTGTACTGGCCAATGGCCGTCTTTCGGTTGAGAGATTCAACGTCCGCCGGGCGGCAACGAAGCCGACGCCCAAGCCGCTCAGCAGAAGCAACGCGTGGCCAAGCGTCACGACCTTCTCGATGAGGAAGCGCTTGCCAAAGATCTCGACCATGCCGACCAGGCACAGGAACAACGCGATGGCGCCTCCCAGCAGGCCAATTCGAATTGCCATCCCGACGAAGCTGTCTTTTCCCTTCAGCATGTGATTATCCTTGTCCATCAGGGTTAGGCTTTCTTGGTGGTGATCCGCTCGCCCAGAATGCCGGAGGGGCGGAAGAGCAGGACCATGACCAACATGATAAAGGCAATTGCGTCCTGGAGCTGGTACGGCCGGGTGATGCCGAGGCCGTCCAGGAAGAGCGATGGACCCAGGGATTCAAACACGCCCAGCACCAACCCGCCCACCATGGCCCCAGGGACGTTGCCGATGCCGCCCAGCACGGCGGCGGTAAACGCTTTGATGCCGGGGGTAAAACCGACGAAGAAATTCACCTGCCGGTAGGCCAGCGCATACAGCACTCCGGCGGCGCCCGCCATCGCGGCGCCGATGCCGAACGTGGTGACAATGATGCGGTTCACATCAATGCCCATCAACGCCGCCACGGCCTTGTCCTCGGAGACGGCCCGCATGGCCTTCCCAATTTTCGTGCGCATCACAATGGCATAGAGGATGGCCATCATCACGAAGGCCGACACCGCCACGACGACTTGCATCTTCAATACTGCGTGCCCAAGAATCGACCACTGACCTTCCAGGACTCTGATTGCGGGATAGGCGTAGACACCGGGCCCGAAGAAGCCACGGAACGCGTATTCCAGGAAGAATGAGGCCCCAATAGCGCTGATGAGCGGCACAAGACGCGGCGCGCCGCGCAAGGGGCGGTACGCAATCCTTTCGACAAGCAGGGCGATGCTGGACGCTATCAGCATTGCGAAAAGGATGGACAGCAGAATGCCGACGACAGGATTCCGATCCAGAAAACCCGAACGGGCCATGGCGGTGATTACGAAATACCCGCCAAAGGCGCCGGTCATGAAGATGTCGCCGTGGGCAAAGTTGATCATGCGCAGGATGCCGTATACCATCGTATAGCCGAGCGCGATCAACGCATAGATGCTGCCACGGGCAATGCCGAACACGACAAAATCAATCCATTGGGAACCCGTGTATTTCCCGCCCCGGGCTGTGAAATAAGTGCCGACCACAATGATCAAGACGATGAGAATCCTAAACCCCCACAAGAATCCGGTGACCGCCCACTCAGTCAATCGTTCGCCGAGACTTGTGCGCATGCCTGCCTCCTGCAGCGATATTGGTATCCGGAATGGGCCAGACGCACGCCTGGCCCATCCTGTTAGATCTCGCTTACAGAGCCTACTACGGATAAACCTTCTTGGGATTCACTCCGGGATTCCATGTGGCCGGGTCGGTATCCACGATCTGGTACACCGCGATGACCGGCGCACCGCAGTCGCCGTACTGACCGCAGGTCAACTGGCCAGTCGCGCCCCGGAAGCCTTGGGTCGCGTAGATCGCGTCGCGCAAGGCCTGACGACCGACATGCAACGTACCGTCGGCGTCCTGCACGACAACCTTCTCGAGGGCGGCGAAGATGATGTTGGTCGCATCATAGGCGTGAGCGTGGAAGATGCTCAGCGGCGCCCCACCGGATTTGGCCTTGTACTTTTCCAGGAACTCCTGGTAGCCGGCCGGGAAGAGGCTGAAATCGGGGCTGGAGAGATACATGTCCTTGGCGGCCGCGCCCGCGCCCTTCAGGAAATCGGGCGAGTATACACCGTCAGAGGCCATCAGGACGACGCTTTCCAGACCGGCGACTTCTCTGGCCTGGGCCGTGATGTAGCCGCCTGCAGCCACGAAGATCGGGTAGTACAGGAATTCGGGACCAGCTGCCGCGACCGTGGTCAGGGCTGCGTGCATGTCCGTATCGGTCTTGGCGACCGCTTCCTGCGCGACAATCGTGCCGCCCAGCCGCTTGTAGTTATCTACAAACACCTGCTGCAGAGCCTGGGCGTAGGCGGAGCCATCGTGAATAGTGGCGGCCTTTGTTAATTTCAAGACGTTGAAGGCGAACTCGGCCACGGTCTTGCCCTGGAAGGCATCGCTGTGGGCAGTCCGCAGATAACCCGCGTAGTCGGGGCCGCGATCGGGCGCGGTGAGCAGCGGGCGCGTGTTCGAAGACGAGATGGTCGTGAGGCCCGCGTTCGTAATTGCGGCAATGCCACCGACTGTCTCGTCTGAGCACGTGGAGCCGACCAGAGCGACGATCGAGGTATCGGTCGCCAGTTTGGACGCAGCAGCAGCACCGCCTTCGGGCGTGCAGAGCGCGTCCTCAGTTGTCACCAGTATGTCATGGTCGCGGAACTTCCCGCCCCTGTCGTCCACGGCGATCTGGACTCCGTACAGCGAATCTTGTCCCAGCGTCGCATCAGCGCCCGAGAGAACTCCCCAGAAAGCGATGTGGACGGGATCGGTGGGGGCGATATTAACGCAGCCGATGGTGTCGGTGCATTCGAAGGGTGCAGGCCCCGCGGGTGCAGCCGGCGCCTCAGTGGCGGGTGCAGCGGGTCCGCAGGCGGCCAGCACGACGCCGCTGGCAACCAATAGGGAAATCAACATGAACACTCGCTTGGACATTCTTACTCCTCCATGGATTGAACGAACTCTCTCCCGGCACGGACCGCATGATCCGGAGCCGGCTGGCTCCCCTCGCAGCTGACAAAGCTATATAGATGTCGGCGTCACCTCCTTTACGTAGGCGCTATCAATATTGACTATCGAGAGCAGCACATTGGTATTACATAAAGCCGCGAGGCTGTCCCACGGTTGCATGGATCTTCTCGCGGCGCGGTCATGACGCTAAAGGCTGTAATGATCTTCACTACCAGCCCCCTAATCATAAGTTCAATTCGATAGATGGTCAAGTCCTCTGTCCAGGCAGTTGGCAGACACCCCCGGGGGTGGGGGATCACACCCCTTTGCCGGCAGGATGGCCGTGAAGCGGTCCCGGCGGGCGATTGGAGCCCATGCTGTTGGATGCCCTGCCGCGACGAAACCGCGATCCGCCAGTACGCTTGCGGCTCCCAAGCGAGCCCCTATCCCACTAGGGATAGGACTGCGCTAGCCAATCCTGGGGGTCGACCTGCACCCCGTCAACCCAGACCTCAAAGTGCAGGTGCGGACCCGTCACCCTGCCGGTACCGCCCATCTTTCCGATCAGGAGTCCGGCCTCGACCTCCTGGCCCACGGCCACGAATATCTCCTGCTGGTGAAAGTAGCCGGTAAAGACTCCCCAGCCGTGGTCTATGAAGGTGGCGTTTCCGCGAACGCTGAGTGGTCCCGCGAAGACCACAATCCCGGGAGCCGCCGAGTAGATGTCAAAGGGCTTCTCGACTGAGCAGATGCCGTAGTCGAGCCCGGCGTGGAAATAGGCATAGTCACTTCGATTAAATGAGCGCCGGGTGCCGAACCAGTCCTTGACGCAGAAAGGTTCACTCACCGGGATCTCCAACCCGCCGCTCCATCTCCGCTGATCGGTGACCGGAGAAACAACGGATCGCACCAGCTGCTCCTCGGGGGTCGTGACGGCCGGATCGATGGATTCGGCCGGTACCGTCAGTGATTCCCGCGGGAACCCCGCGTCGGAGATAACCAGGGACTGCTGAAAGGACTGGACCGATCCGTCTTCAAGCTCAGCGTCCAACTGAAGTGGATAGACCCCCGGCTCCAGCATGGCGTGGATGCCTTGGAGTGCCACCATGCGGCCATCGTCCAGCGGAAAGAAGTGTAGCGGATAGTCCACCAGCGTACCCCCAAGCGCCGCGCCCTCAGCGGGAAGAACAACGATCTCGGCCGTCGAACCCTGTTGCAGTGGCAAGGTGCGGATCTCGGCGCTCAGAAATGCGGGTGGAAGACCCGTGGGGAGTTGCTCGGCGGAGCCCGCGCCCGCTGTGTAGAGGCTGTCGCCGGGCAAGCCGTCCCAGCTGCCGTACAGTCCGTTGAGGGTCGCCAGGGCCCACGCATCGGTGCCGCCGATGAGCGCCAGCTCAAGCAGCGACGTGCCCGAACTCGTGGCGATCCGGTGCGTAAGATCGGCAGCGTCCTCCTGCTTCGGAATGATCATCCCTGCGCCAACATAGAATTCGGTTGGACTCACCACGTGGTTGAGCCTCTTGAGCAGGTCCACCGGGATCTGTGTTCGCCGAACCAGACTGCGAAACGAATCGCCGAAGTTGACAATTTCGGTGTCGAGGATGCCCGTCACGCCCTGCAGGCCGGGAATAATCAAGCGAGCGCCTTCGGAGATTAGATCCGGATTTGAGATGCCGTTGACCGACATGAGGTCATTGATATCGACGTCAAAGCGGTCCGCGATGGTCGATAGGTACTCATTGGGCTGAACGATGTAAATCGGCCCCGCAGGCGTCGGTGTAGGATCTTGCGCGGCTACGGGCGATACGGCGGAAAAGAACGCCAGCAGGATTGCCGGAACAAGGAAGACACGCCTAGACATTGATGATTCTCACCTGGTTGCCAACCTCGTATGCGGCGTACTGGCTGGGATGTACCTCAAGCACGTAGCGAGCAGGTCGGGATGAAATATAGGCCGGGCGCCAGGCCCTTGCCAGGACCTTATCCACGACCTCCATTCCGCTGGATATCCAGAACACGGCCAGGTCAAACGGAACAAAAAGCATGTGGATTGCGGAGTCCAGCCGTGCGTCGCGTTCTCCGACAAGCAGAAGTCCCTCATCCCGGGGCAGGTCAGGGCGGAACATGAGCCCTCGGAGCCTGCAGGCGAACGAATCGCAGACCCTGATTCGGGCCGGCTTCTCAATGAGGCGACTCAGATTCTGAACGATGGCAAAGGTGGTCATGTGGCGAACGCTCGGGTGAGTAGTGCAGATTCTGGACCCGTGATCAGGGAACCTCATGTGCGAACAGTCTTGCTGCCCAGGACGCGATCAACGCTGGCCAGAAGTTCCTGCGGACTGAACGGTTTGACGATGTAGTCGTCGACTTTCGCGATGTGCAAGCCGAACTCCCGGTCAATGTCCTGGGCACTTGCCGTGACGACGATGACGGGAATGCGGCTGGTGGCGTCGTCCGCTTTCATCTTCTGGTATACATCCCAACCGTCCATGTCGGGCATCATCAGGTCGAGCAGCACGAGATGGGGCGGGGCCGACCTGATGGCCTCCAGGCCTGCCTTTCCGCCCTCGGCACCATCCACGACAAAACCGCGCCGTTCAAGGATCAACCGAATAAGCTCGATCATCTCCGGATCGTCTTCAATGCACAGGATGCGTTGCCTGGGAATGGTATTGTTCACAATAGGCCGGCGATGCTGTTGGCGAGCGGTCGTGAGTTTACCATAACGCATTTTCCGGGTGAAGCCAGCGCCGGTTTGTCCGCGGCTGAAATGAATGGGATGTGAGAGCACCGCCTCGGCTCATCCCGCAGGGTTCCATTAGAGGGACGTATGAGGAAACGCTGCAGGCCGTCTCCGCGGCAGGTAGGTTGGTATAATTCTCCTGCTAGGGAATCTGGAGGAATCAGTGAATCAGAATCGAACCCAATCGTTCATTATCTACTTTCTGTTGTTGGTGGCGATTGGCGTGATGCTTTATGTCGGTTTTCGACAGGACTCCGCGGCACAAGAGCCTCTGACGATCAACGAGGTTGCCGACGCGATCCAGAGCGGAAGCGTTGCGCGGGTCATCATCCAGGACGATGACACCATCAAGATCGTCTACAAGTCCGGGCAGGAGGGCGAGTCTCACAAGGAGTCGACAGCGACGCTGGTCGACCAGCTTGTGAGCTTGGGAGTGAAGCCCGAGCAGTTGGCCTCCGAAGACATCAAGATCGAGGTTAAGCCGCCCTCCCAGTGGGCGGGAATCCTCAGCAGTCTGCTCTACATACTGCCGGTGATCTTCATGGCGGGGGTGCTCTGGTTCATCTTCCGGCAGGCGCAGGGCAGCAACAACGCGGCCATGGCCTTTGGCAAGAGCCGCGCCCGAATGTTCAGTGGAGAACATCCCACTGTGACGTTCGAAGACGTCGCCGGCGTCGAAGAGTCGAAGCAGGAGTTGGCCGAGGTGGTCGAATTCCTGAAGGAACCCCAGAAGTTCATCCAGCTCGGTGCCCGAATCCCCAAGGGAGTATTGCTCGTTGGGCCTCCCGGCACTGGCAAGACACTGCTGGCGAAAGCAGTTTCGGGTGAGGCAGGCGTGCCGTTCTTCTCCATCTCCGGCTCTGAGTTTGTCGAGATGTTTGTCGGCGTCGGTGCAAGCCGCGTTCGTGACCTGTTCGACCAGGCCAAGCGTCACTCGCCGTGTATTGTGTTTGTGGATGAGATCGATGCTGTGGGCAGACAGCGCGGCGCCGGGCTGGGGGGTTCGCATGATGAGCGGGAGCAGACGCTGAATCAAATGCTGGTCGAGATGGACGGTTTCGATACGGATACGAACGTTATCATAATCGCTGCGACCAACCGGCCAGACATCTTGGATCCCGCCCTGCTGCGGCCGGGCCGGTTTGATCGCCGCGTCGCATTGGATCGCCCTGACGTGAAAGGGCGTGAGGCCATCCTCAAGGTGCATGTGAAGGGGAAGCCACTCGACCCCGTGGTCGACCTGGGTTCCCTGGCACGGGGCACACCAGGATTTGTGGGTGCAGACCTCGAGAATCTGGTCAACGAAGGCGCGATCCTGGCGGCGCGGCGCAACAAGAAAGCCATTGGCCAACCCGAGCTGGAAGAGGCCATCGAACGCGTGGTAATGGGACCGGAGCGCAAGTCGCGGCTGATATCAGACGAGGAGAAGCGCATCATCGCCTATCACGAGGCGGGGCACGCCGTGGTGGCCAATGCCATCCCGGAGGCCGACCCCGTTCAGAAGGTTTCCATTGTTGGTCGAGCTCAGGCGGGAGGCATCACCTGGTTCCGCCCGGACGAGGATCGGCTGCTTTTCTCGCGGAAAAAGCTGCTTGCCAACCTAGCCTACGCCCTGGGCGGACGCGTGGCCGAGGAATTGGTGTTCGATGACATCACCTCGGGCGCCTCGAACGACATCGAACAGGTCACCCGGATGGCACGCCAGATGGTCACACGCCTTGGCATGAGCGGCGCCCTCGGCCCCGTGCAGTATGGGCAGAAAGAGGAGCTGATCTTCCTGGGTCGTGAGATCTCGGAGCAGCGGGACTATTCGGAGGCCGTGGCGGAGCAGATCGACGGCGAGGTGCGCAAGATCGTGGATGAGTCGTACCAGCTGGCGCGGAAGCTGCTTACTCAGTACCGAGAGCAGCTGGACGCCGTTGCCACGAAGCTACTTGAGGTCGAGACGATCACGCGCGAGGAATTCGAGGCGGTTTTTCCGCCTCCGAACCCCAAAAAGAGCGGTACGCCTCAGCCTGCGGTAGCCTTGCAGGGCGTGCCCGGCGCCTGAGTTTGGTATTGACCAGCTGCAGAATGACGCGGGGTCCCTGCCTCTTGGGGACCCCGTTTTGGGCAAACCTCAAGCGCGTCTGCTAGGAGCCGCGGCGCGCCGATTCCAGATGTTGCCTGATCAATTCGCCGTGCCTGAGCCATGGTCGATGATCTTGCTCGGCCAGCCTCTTGCCGAACGGATGAGCTCTCCCCGACCCGCCCCTCCTCTCAGTTTGGCTCCAGGCCCGCGAGCGTGGCTTGCTTTATGGAGATCTCAATGGCATCAACGACCCCCTGTTGAGCTGCGTCAAACCACTGGATATTCGGATCGGATTCCTTGAACCAGTTCGATTGGCGACGGACGAACGCCCGCGTGGCGCGCCGGATGTCGGCCTTGGCTTGTTCGAGATCCAGCTCTCCGCGGATTGCCCTCACGCACTGCATGTAGCCTATCGCCGACAGTGCGGGCAGGTCGGTGCTGTAGCCTTGATGAAGGAGTCGATTGGTCTCCTGGAGGAGGCCCCGCTCGAACATCGTCTCAATCCGGGCGTCGATCCTGGCATACAAATCTGCCCGCGGCCGTCTCAAGCCGATCACGATGAGGTCATATCGGGATTCTCCGTGCCCACGCTGCTCCGAAAAGCGCCGCCCCGTACTCAGAATCACCTCAAGGGCCCGCATTGTTCTGCGTGCATTGCGGGCTTCGATGGTGGCAGCGGCGCCCGGATCAAGCTGTTCTAGCTTCTGATGGAGCCATTGCTCCCCTCGGTGAGAGGCCATGCGTGCCAATTCGGTCCTGAGAGCAGCATTCGGGGGGACGCTCGGCGGGATCCACCCAGCCGTGACAGCCCTCACGTACTGCCCGGTGCCGCCGACCAAGAGAGGCAATTTGGCGCGGCCAACGATTGCATTGATGGCGTCGTGGGCCAATCGCTGGAACTCCGTCAAGCTCAGGGTCTGATCCGGGTCCGCGATATCGATAAGGTGGTGAGCAATGCGGGCGCGCTCCCCCAGGCTGGGCTTTGCCGTCCCGATGTCCATGCCACGGTAGAACAGGCGCGAATCCACGGACACGATCTCGGCGCCCAATCGCTGGGCCAATTGCAGGGAGATCTCCGTCTTCCCAACGGCAGTAGGCCCAACGAGCAGCGCTGCAACTGGCCGCGTATGGAGTGGACGCGTGAGCCCTTGAAAGGTCATCTTGGGTGGACGAAGCACATATGCCTCATGCCGCCTGTGGGCAGGGTTTCAGGAGACGGCATTCTCGAAGTGCGTGATCTCGGCCTTCTCCCGGATCCTTTCGACCGCGATCACATCGATTCGCCAATGATCGATTTGGTTTTGCTGCGCGTAGTGCTCCGCGCATGCCTTCATGTGTGCCTGCTTCTGCTGGCCGACCGCGATCTCGGGGGGTCCCAGGGATCTGGTTGTTCGGGCCTTGACCTCTACGAAAACAGTGAGATTCTCGATCCGAGCCAGCAGATCGATCTCGCCGAAGGGCGTGCGGATATTGCGGCCGACAATGTCGTAGCCGCGGGCAGTCAAGTAGTCCGCGGCTGCAGCCTCGCCCCACCTGCCAATGCGCTGATTGTGACTCATGGTCGCTTGGTCTTCGAGGGGCGGACTAGCGGCCTCACGCCAGACGCCCGCCGCGACCTGGGCAAGCACCCGATGAAGACACTCGCTGATGGTACAGTTGAGAGATGGCGCTGTCAAGTCGCGCCAAATCAGGCAGCCCCTGCATGGTAGAAGGCGCTTCCCCGGGCCCAGATGGTTCGACTCGTATTGCGCGACAAGGTATTTGAGGTGAAGGGCGGGATGACCCTTCTGGCGGCGCTGGAGAAGGCAAATGTCCTCCCCGAGACCGTCATAGCCACGCGCGGGGGCCAGCTGATCCTCGAAGATGAGATCCTGCGGGATGGGGAGGAGATAAGGCTTGTGGCGGTGATTTCGGGTGGCTGAAGAACCGCCCCAGGGATGGGGCAGCCCCCGGTTGGCTCGGCAGGCATAGCACATGAAATGCAGGAAATGCGGGCAAAAAGCCGCCGTCAACATGCGTCAGCACAAGCTTGCTCTGTGCGAGGACCACTATCTGGAGTGGTTGCCGGAGCAGACAGAACGCTTCATCCGGAAGTATGCGATGTTCAGCGGCGAGGACAAGATCCTCGTCGCCGTCTCAGGTGGCAAGGACTCCCTGTCTCTCTGGGATCTGCTGGTTCGGCTGGGATACAAGGCTGATGGGCTTTACATCGGCCTGGGAATAGAGGGGCAAAGCGGGTATTCAACCGCGTCCCATGGCTTTGCCCGCCAATTCGCCGATCGACATGGGCTCGTTCTGCACGTCGTCGATGTACAGATGGAGTATGGCCAACCGATCCCCGTTTTGGCGGCGATGAGCCAACGGGGACGCGGCAAACCGTGTGCCGTATGCGGTCTGACGAAGCGGCACATCATGAACCGCATCGCGCGCGACATGGGATACGACGTGCTGACAACTGGGCACAACCTGGACGACGAGGCTGCTGTGCTGCTTGGAAACACGCTGAGCTGGTCGGCCGACTTTCTGGTCCGCCAGGGACCGGTATTGCCAGGGATCGCAGGACTAGCACGGAAGGTGAAGCCTCTCTGCCGCTTCTACGAACGAGAGATGGCCGCCTATGCTCTGCTGCGCGGCATCGATTACATCTATGAAGAATGTCCGCACGCGAAAGGCTCGACGTCGATATACTTCAAGGAAGTGCTCAACACAATGGAAAACGCTCATCCGGGCACGAAACTGAACTTCTACCTCCGGTTCCTGGAGGCGCGCGCGCAGGGCCTTTTCTCTCCGCGCCATTCGGCGATGGACGCCCTGCGCCCGTGCGCGGAGTGCGGCCAGCCGACTACAGCGGAGGGCTTGTGTTCTTTCTGCAGGATGATCGAGAGGTCGGCAGCTGAAGAATAGCGCGCCTTGATCCACTGGGCATGGTCTTCCATGACGCCTCGCCGGCCGGTGGGGCGCCCGCGCATGAATCGGGGCAGGCTGTCCGTGGAGGGCAGTATCTATGAATGGCTTGTCTTTTCCGGTCTACATCGCACTGAAAGAGGTGTGGCGCAATCGAGGCCGATTCTTGTTGTTGAGCCTCGTAATCGCCCTCATTACACTCCTCGTGCTTTTCATAGCCGCGCTGGGGGAAGGTTTGGCTGACGGTAATCGGCAGTACATCGGCAACCTGGATGCCGAGTTGGTCGTGTTTCGCGAGAAGAGCGACTACATCATTTCGTCGAGCCGCCTCGAGACCGGCACGCTGCGCGCCGTTCGGCGGATGGTGGGCCTGGAGAACGCCGGGCCCATCTACTTCTCGGCGACCGAGATCACCTCAACCGCGCTGCCGATCAAGGTCTCGCTGCTGGCCGCCGAGCCTGGCTACCCTGGCATGCCAACTGTTGCTGAAGGTCGCGATTTTCGCGGTGGAGGGTCGAAGGAGGTCGTCATCGACCGCAATCTTGCTCTTCGTTCCGGCCTGCATATCGGTGACGGTCTGGTGGTGCGTTCGACGCAGGGTCCGGAGGATCGCTTCTCCGACCTGGAGGTTGTCGGGATCGTAGGCGGGCAGTCGTATCTCTTCCAGCCAAGCATGTTCGTTGCGGCGGAGACTTGGGAGCAGATCCGACCTCAAACCGAGGCAGACGCGCGCGACGACACGCCGTATCCGCACATCCTCGCGGTCCGCGTTTCCGACGCAGGTGCTGTCGAGCAGCTACGATCCAGCCTGCTGGCGCAGGTGCCAAAGATCGAGGTCGCTGATGTGGCGACAACAATCAACAACATCCCCGGCTACTCGGCGCAGCAGGCCACGATACAGACCCAGGGATTCTTCACTCTCCTGATCGGAATCATGGTCATCGGCGGTTTCTTCCAGATCCAGGTACTCCAAAAAGTTCCCCAGATCGGAGTCCTGAAAGCCATCGGCTCATCCAACTCAGCCGTGGGCATGGCGGCCGTCGTTCAGATCATGGTCGTGACCGCGATTGGAGTTGGCCTCGGAGCGTTCATGACGTTCCTCTTCTCACTCGGATTCCCACCGACGGTCCCGCTGACATTCAACGGGGTCAGTGTGGCCGCTTCGGTCCTGGCCCTCATGCTGATCGGCCCGGTCGGTGGGCTGGTCTCGGTGATCTATGCGGTGCGAATCGAACCCCTGCGCGCTTTGCGGTTGCAGTGAGGCCGCGATGAAGAAAGCGGTCCTCGAAGTCCTTGATCTGGTTAAGACCTTCATGGTCGATGGTGCGCCGATCCACGCGGTCGATCACGTTTCGTTTCAGGTCCACCCGGGTGAATTCGTGGGCTTGGTGGGGCCCAGCGGCTCCGGCAAGACCACCCTGCTCTCGATCCTGGCCGCACTGTTGACGCCGACGGCAGGTGAGGTGCTGGTCGACGGGCACAAGCTATCCAAGATGGACGAGGGCGACCGTGTGAAGCTGCGGCGGTCGCGCATCGGCTTCACATTCCAGTCAAACAACCTCATCCCATTCCTCACGGCGCAGGAGAACGTGGACGTGATGCTAAGACTGAATGGCTGGCCCGTCGAGCGGGGCGGCCGGAGAACCGCGGACCTTCTTTCACGGTTGGGACTGGGCGATCACCTGCATTTCATGCCTGCTCAGATGTCTGGCGGCCAACAGCAGCGTGTGGCCATCGCCCGGGCGCTAGTCCACGACCCGGCGCTCGTCCTGGCCGACGAACCTACCGCTGCCCTGGATTCGGAACGCGCCTTCCAGGTGGTGGAGACCTTTGCCGGCCTCATCCATGAACGGGGCGGAGGCGGAATCATGGTGACGCATGACCTGCGCATGTGCCTGCACGTGGACCGCGTCCTGCAGATGCGCGACGGCAGAATCGTGGCGGAGCACGCCACCAAGAAGGAGATCGTGGCTCTGGCAAGGGCTGCAGGGTAACCCAGGCTCGAGGACTCCGCCCGTGCAGCTCACTGGAAGCGGGGACGTCCTTCTCAGGCGGTCTCCAGATAGCGCTCCACCTCGAAGTCGGTAACGCGCAGGCGGTATTCGTCCCATTCTGCCCACTTGGCGCGGACAAAGGCCTCGTACGTCGCGGCTCCCAACGCGGATTTTAGGACCTCGTCAGTGTCTAGCTCGATCAAGGCCTCCGACAGCGATCCGGGCAGCTCCTTCACGCCAAGTTTCTTCCGCTCTTCCGGGCTCAGGTGATACAGATTCACATTATTCAGCGCGGCCGGCGGCGTCATGTTCTTCTCCAGGCCATCGAGGGCGGCCGCGAGCATGGCCGTAAAGGCCAGGTAGGGATTTGAGGATGGATCGGGACAGCGCAATTCGGCGCGGACGGCCTTGTCGCGGCCTTCGTTGTAACGCGGGATGCGGATGAGCGCCGACCGATTTTGCTCGGCCCAACCGATATAGACCGGCGCCTCGTAGCCCGGCACGAGCCTCTTGTAGGAGTTGACCGTGGGTGCAACAACCGCCGCCAAGGCGCGCGCATGGGCGAGCTGGCCCGCGATGAAGGCGTAGGCTAGCTTGGACAGGTGCACGCTGTCCTTGGCATCGAAGAACAGATTCGTGCCCTTCGAATCGAATACAGACTGATGGCAATGCATCCCCGAGCCATTGATGCCGAAGACCGGCTTCGGCATGAAGGAGGCCGTGAGACCATGCTGATTGGCGATCGCCTTGACGGCATACTTCAAAGTAAGGATGTTGTCGGCTGCCTTGAGGGCATTCGCAAAGCGGAAATCGATTTCGTGTTGGCCGCGGGCCACCTCGTGGTGACCCACCTCCACCTCAAGGCCCATGGCGCCAAGGGCTTCCATAAGCGCAGCCCGCACGTGAGCGGCCTCATCGTCCGACGAAAAATCGAAATAGCCGCCGTTGTCATGCGGGGTCGGATGGATGCCGTTGCCGTTGGCGCCCTTGAACAGGAAGAACTCCGGCTCGGGGCCGACGTTGTAGGACCAGCCCTTCCGTTCCAGGGTTGCGAGCAAGCGCCTCAACCTGCCGCGTGGGTCACCTTCGAAAGGCTCACCGGTTGGCGTGTAGATATCACAGAAGACGCGGGCGCGGCGAAGTTCAGGCTTTGTCCAGGTCAGGACCGCGTATGTTTCCGGATCGAGCCTGAGGTGCATGTCGCTCTCCTGGATACGGGCGAAGCCCTCGACCGACGATCCATCGAACCATACCCCATCCGCAAGAGCGTCTTTGAGGCCTCCCACGGGCATGTCCACACTCTTCACCGAACCGGTGACGTCTGAAAATTGGAGCGATATGAATTTGACGTTGTCTTCCGTAACTCTCTTGGTCAGGTCATTTGCTTCCATGTATCCTCTTTTCTGTGGTCTTTCTTGAATTGCAGAATTCCGGGTATGTCCGATTGTGGCGCCGCGACCGAGCCTAGTCCGCCGGGCTCGGGGCAGGCTCCTTCGGCCGCGGCGTCTTCGTCTGTTTGGACCAGTTGATCACGACCACCGATCCGATGATTACGAGTCCGGAGAGGACTATGCGGTTCGTTACGAGCTCATGGCCAAGCCATGCTCCGAAGAAGATGGCGACGAGGGGATTCACATAGGCGTAGGTCGACACCAGCGCAATCGGTGCATTCCGAAGCAGCCAGCTGTATGAGACAAATCCGACGAGCGAACCAAAGACGATGAGATACACCAAGCCGATGGCAGAGGCTGCGCTGATGTCCTCCAGGTGCAACTGACCCCACTCGCCGGTGAGAGTTCCGACTACGAAGAGCCCCAGAGCGCCACCCAGCATCTCGATTCCCGTTCCGAGCAGGGAGGATTCCGGCAAGTCTGCATCCCGGCTGAAGAGCGACCCGTATGACCAGATCAGCGCGGCCAGCAAGAGAACGGCCAGGGCTATAAGATCGAAACCAGCCGCCGAGCTTGTCCCGCCCGAGGAGCTGACCAGCAGAACTATGCCGCCAAATCCGATCAGCAAACCGAGGACGATCTTCCAATCCGGCTTTGTGCCCCGTGGTCGAAAGGCGTCGAGCAGGACCATCCACAGAGGGATCGAGGCGACCATCAGGGCGGCGATTCCGGAGGCGACATGCTGCTCCGCCCAGCTCACGAGACCATTTCCACCCAGGAGCAGCAGCAATCCAACAATGACGGCCGCGCGCCACTGCCGAGGCGTCGGCGTCGGATCGCCCGCAATTCTCCTCCAGATGTACAGGATGGCGCCTGAAATCAGGAATCGAAAACCGGCCATCAGAAACGGCGGTATGGTCTCCACCGCGAAGCGGATGGCAAGATACGTGGAACCCCAGACGACATAGAGTGCCAATAAGGCCAGCCAGATCTTCGTCCGCATGACGGCTTCTACGCGACCTCCGCGTGCAGCTCCGCCTGAGCCAACTCCCAAGCTACGAGAGCCCGCTTGCGGACAGCACCATAGCGATAGTGACCGAATTCGCCCAGCTTGCGAATCACCCGATGGCACGGAATGAGCACAGGTATCGGGTTTCGCGCCACAGCGTTGCCGACCGCCCTTACGGCCCGCGGGTGCCCGATGCGGGCCGCGAGACCCTCGTAAGTGCTGACGCTTCCAGGCGGTATTCGCAGCAATGCCTCCCAGACCTTAAGTTGGAAGTTCGTCCCGCGCAACAGGATGTGGAGAGCGGAGTGCGGCTGCTGGCCAAGCCGGAAGATCGAATCGACGAGCGGGGCAGTCGCCGCGTGGTCCTCGACGATTTCAGCCTGATGCCAATAGGCGACCAGCTCGTCGACCGCATCCCCCTCGCTCGTCTGTACGAAGCCGAGGTGGCAGATCCCTCTGTCGGTTAGCCCGAGCAGGCATTGCCCGAACGGGGTTGGGAATAGCCCGTACCGGATTGTCACGCCGGCGCCCCGGCTCTTGTACTCCCCAGGCGTGACGGCCTCCGTCGTGACAAACAGGTCATGCAAACGTCCAGGGCTCGAGAGGCCGAGGCGATACGTCGTGCCCAACATGCTCTCTGAGCGCTCCAGGAGTTCACGGGCGCGTTCCCGGGTGAGGAACTGCAGGAAACGCTTCGGGCTGATGCCCGCCCAGTGGGTGAAAAGACGCTGGAAGTGAAATTCACTTAGGCCCACGGCGCCTGCCACCTCGCTCAACTCCGGCTGTCGCGTCGCGTTGGCATCAAGGTACACAATGGCCTTCTCCACCACGGCATAGTCGTCATTGAGCTGACGAAGATCAAATTTTGTCGTCGCATTCATGAGCTCCTCCTTGCTGCTTCCATAGCCATTGTATGGACTCAGCTGCACGGCGACGACCCGATACTTGCGCATTTGTGTGCCGCGCGACGTTCACGGCGGTCTTTCGGCCAAGTTGGGGCGTGCCATCGTTGGCTTGGGCTCGAGCAGCAGATCTATGTTCCCTGAATAGCACTCAGCCGATTCCGGTTCGTCGCCGGCGGAGCCCCTGAGGGCCTCGAGGATTTCCCAAGACGCAAGTGCAATAGGGTCCATCACACCGCCCTCCGGGCGTTCGAGGAAATGCACACTGAGCTCTCCGGGCACTCAACGGTGGTCTGGGATCGCGGCCCCCTCGCTGCGAATTTGCGGTATGCCTCCGCCTGGGTTGCCAGAACCCGGCCATACCAAATCCCTGCGATCATCCTGCACCTCAACCTCCGTGACCGACCGCGCCAAAAACAAAAAAAGACACGCACGGGCGTGCCTTCGCAATGGTGAAGCACCATCAGTCCCAGCACCCCTTCCATTTGTTCCACGCCTCGGGAAATCCTGCCCGGGGCTGATCACTGCGCCCACCTTGTCCCACACGTCGCCGTGAGGTTTTCGGCGGCCACCATCCGGACTATTCGCGTCCCGACGGTACATGCGCTCGCTTTGGAAGGGAGAAGGGAGCCTGTGATTGGCTCCGGAGGCATCCGCTGATCTATCCGATGTTCAGACCCCGCACCGATCCTTACCGGTAGCGACGTCCTTAGCCCGTCCTTCGCAGGACGGAACCTCCACCTCGTGATCTCGGCGCCGGCCGAGACCCAGCCGCTGGTTCTCCGCTATTCAATTGGCAAGTCCGCGGGATTCTACTAGTGAGGGTAGATGGCGTCAAGCCGTTGCGGGCGCCCCCGGGACTTTCCGGATCGCACTGATCTCGATAGGAATGGGACCGCGGCGCTGGGCCTTGGCGCCGCGAATTGCCCGCCTCCGCATTAGGATTTGGCTGGAAAGCAGCCGATGATGAAGGTCGTGCGTGGCATCGACGCGTTTCCGCAAGTAACTGCTACGGGCAATGGGGGACTCTTTTCATCCGGCCGACGAAAAGAGGTGGTGATCTTTGGTGCAGGCATGGCCGGCCCGTGGCGGGGAATGCACCAAGACGCGCGGATTCCGCGCGCCGGTCAGCCGGCGCTACACCTGGTCGGAAGGTACCCACCCCGGACTTGGCTTTCTCTGGGTGAAGGCGTTGAGCAAGCACTGGAGGATGTCGCACTGATCCATCCTCAGGTCCTCAGGCAGTTTGAGGTCGCTGCCTCCTAAAATTGGTCCGAGGATGAATTCGCGATCCACGGGGAACCGCAAAGACTGCGGTAGCCGCGCCGGCACAGTGCGTCGAATTGTGAGTGATCTGCCGGGGATAAAAAACCCCGCATGTGCCGTGTATTGCGGGGTTTTGAACCTGCTTTCGCAGGTGGGCTCCTACCCAGAAACGCCGCCTTGGCTCTAGCCTATCGCGTTGTTTCTAAGAGATGGAAGCCCTGTACGTGAGTGTTGGCTCAAAACGTAAACGCAATATCGCGAGCACTGCAGGGCCCGAATCTTATACCATAGTTCGCCAAGTCAAGGGGAGGGAAAGCTTAGACTACGGCATTCTTAACGGTTCCGGACCCAGCGCCCTGGTTGAAAATGATCAACCGGATCGGGTAGTTATTTCCCATTGTCCGGCGCTCAAAAGGATGTTAATCTGCCTTCGTACGGGTACAGGAGGCCGCCGTGAGCACCGTTCCTGGTCTGGACGTATCGTATTGGCAGGCTGAAGTCGATTGGCGGGCAGTGCGCTCCACAGGAGTGCGGTTCGTATTCATCAAAGCCACTGAGGGAGTGGCCTACACGGATTCCACCTTTGCGGGCAATTGGGAGGGTGCGAAGGCCAATGGGTTGCTGCGCGGTGCATACTGTTTCTTCCACCCGAATCAAGACCCCCGGCAGCAAGCTGAGCGTTTTGCGGGCACGATCCGGGATCGCGAGGACGACGGAGAGCTGCCTTGCAGCCTGGACTTGGAAGTCACCGACGGCGTGTCAAACAAAAAGACCATTGCGGGGGTCAAGATCTGGCTGGATGAAGTGGAGCAGCGGATGGGACGCCGCCCGATGATCTACTCCGGGGTCTCCTTCCTGGAGACCAGTCTTACTGAGCACGGACAACCACCCGACTGGGCCCGGGATTTTGCTCTTTGGCTGGGCTGGTTCCCGAACAAGTACGTCCCCGGCATGAGCCCCCTCATGCCAAAGGGCTGGCCCACGTGGACCTTCTGGCAATACAGCGGCAAGGGACGCATCAGCGGCATCGACGCTCAGGTCGATGTCGACGTGTTCAATGGCACTGCCGAGCAGCTGATCGCGTTTGCCAATTCGCAGTCTCCCGCGACGGTCTCCACTACTCACGTCGTTGCGGCGGGGGAAAGCATACGGTCCATCGCCAGCAGGTATCAAATCTCCGTAGCGGACCTGGTAACCGCAAATCCCCAGATGCTCAAGGTTGGGGAAAAGCTGACCATCCCGGGGCAGATAGCAATTCCCACGATGCCGTTGAGAACGCACACAGTAGAAGCGGGGGACACGCTTTACGCGATCGCCGTGAAGCACGGCACGACGATCGCGGCGCTGGTGGCTCGCAACAACATCCCCAACCCAGATCTCATTCAGGTGGGGCAGGTAGTCGTTCTGGCGTAGCGGAGCGCCGACTGCATTATCGCAGCCGCGTACCTCCCAAGGCTTCTTGCCCGGCTACTCCAAGGGCCACTTGCCGCCGGCGGCGCGGAGTACCACGGCGAGAGGCTGGGCGTGTTTGGGGCTGCCGCGCCATGCTCTACTGGACCACTCCCGTCAGCCGCGGAAACCAGTACCACAGGAGATCGGCTGCGGGCTTTCCGTGCACCGAAGCCGACTTGTCTTGGAGCAGAGTTGGGGGATAGAAGCCCCTGCTGATAACGCCGCCAACATACGGCCGTGAGTTGACGGCGTTCAGCATCGCTTCATATACGTCGGTCTGCGCATCCAGGTCCAGAGCCACGCCAGCCGGGTTGTTCGGTTGATTCAGTGCGTCCCAATCCAAGCATTGAGGGCCATCGCCAAAGCACCCAGTCTTAACACCCTGCGCGGATGGATAGGCCAGACCTAGCATGACCGGTTTGTCGACGAGCGCAGCCAGCGGAGCGACCTCGGCATCAAGCAATTGCCCGGCCTGGTTGAGCAGATCGGCCTTGGATGCGCCTTCCTCCAGGGCCAGCGCTGCATCCCACAGGATGTAGATGCCGTCTGCAGCGGACAGGAAACCAAGCGAGTTCTGAGTTGTTCCAGGCCCGTACGGGAGCGCCCACCAGACCTTGCCGTCGAAATGCTGCCGCACCTCCGCGAGGATGGCCTGCCAGCGCAACGCGGCATCGGCTGGGACGCCGGAATCTGAACCATCTGCGAGTGTTCCATCGGGAAGTGCCGGTCCCAGCCAGTCGCCCCCCAAGATCAGAGCCTGCGAACCCGTGTGACTGGCCAGATCCGCATGATGCACTGCGAAGGCACGGTAGTGCTCGAACCAATTCTGCCACCAGCCCGAATCCAAGGAGGCGTTGGACCAAAAATCCGCAGGAGACTGCGCAAAGTGTGGGATGGGAAAAACCCCAACGTTGAGGTTGGCCGCACGAGCCTGACTGATCATGATGGTGGAATCCATCCAGAATGGTTCGTCTTCCGGCGTCAGGCCAAAGACGAGCGGCGACGAACGGCGGTACGTCCAACCGGGGGCGAACCAGATCCAATTGGCGCCAAGAGCCTGGATACTCTGCACAGTCTGTGGGTTGTAGTACGCCCAATTGGGCTGGAAGCCGGTCTGCAACTCGACGCCTGCGATAAAACCGGGAGGCCGCGGACTGATGTTGGATCCGACCAGCGTCCCGGGCTCCGTCTCTGTCAGCCAAGCCCACTCCGCAACGGAATCTTTGAGGTCTTGTGGAACAATGCTGGTCTCAACGGCCCGCCCCTGCGCAGCGTCTCCGGCTGTGGCCAAGTCATCCGCGCTGCCGCACTGCCCGGCGCGGCAGTAGCGGTAGTGGAGATTGCCCACGGTGTTGATTGGCCCGTACAGCTTGTAGGCCCAGCGGTTGCCACCCATGGGCCACATCGGAATCGGTTCAGTCCAGCCGTACGGGCTAAATTGGATGGAGACGATATCCTGCGCGGGGGTGTTGGATGGTACCGTCGCTTCAAAGAGGATCGGCGAAGAGTTACCGGCATTCCATGTATCGACCGCATCCCGGATGATGATGTCCTGCGCGGGCACGATGAGTTCCCGTAGTCTGAACGCGCCGCTGGACTCATGCTCGGCATTCCAGAAGCCATCGCCGAGGGTGTACTTGTACTGCACAAAGACGCCTGCGGGCAGGCTCACCGTCGTACTGTATCGGCCGTCTGGCTGAAAAGCCATAACCGGCATGCGCTCCGCGACGGTGCTCATGCCGCCCCTCAGGTCGGCGAAAGTATTGCCGAGTTCAACCAGGTTTCCCGCGATCCGCACTGGTGCTCCCTGGATGTCGTTGGGCGCGGATACGATGAACGTGACCCGCACGAGGGGGGCCGCCTTCATCTTGATCTCGACCGCGGTATTCAAGCCTGCCGCCACCATTGCACCTTGCTGAAAAGTCTCGTAGGTGCCGTCCACAGCATATGCGACGAGGTTATGAGTGCCCGTCGCCACGCCTTGGAGGTCAAATCGGCCTGCCGAATCCGTAAATGCCCTCAGCCCCGCGGCCGTCACCAGAATGTCCGGGATCGGTGACCCGGTATCAGCATTGAGAATGCGTCCCTGGATGCTACCGGTCTGCCCGGAGTTTTGTCTATCACTCCAGCCGCTGACGATATCTTGCACCTGGGCCGGGCCGGTCGCGAAATACAGCCGATAGCGGATGGAGTCGTCGAGGGCGTTGTCCTCTTGGACTTGCGTGGCTCCCAGACGCACATAGCGATACTTGATCACGGCCCTGTACGAGAGCGCCAGCGTGGCTGAATAGGTCGTCGCATCGACCGCCTGCATAGGGTACGTCTGCGGATTCAGAGCGAGTCCCGTGACCTCGTCCAACAGCGCGAGCGCCAGGATTTCTCCATCCGCCAACGGTTCGGGAATCGTGGCCAGGAATACGGACTGCGCCTTCGGGAGCACAGTGGCTGTTGGCACAACCACCCCCGCCGCCGGCGTCCCTGCCGTCGGCAACGACGGGAGCTTGATCAAGGAGAGAGCGCAGCCTGAAGATGTGGCTGCCAGCAGGCACATGGTCGCCGCAACCATGCGACGGTTGTGTGCATTCATGCCGATCCCTCCTGAAGAGGCTTCTTCTCAGCCTGCGCGCGCCTTCCTGCACTTGCTGCGTAGCTCAGACCGATGCTGATGAAGTACAGCAGGCTCATGGGGAGCATCACGAGTCCCATGTTTACCGGATCGACCGTCGGAGTAATGGCGGCAGCGCCGATCGCGATGATCACGATTGCCAGGCGCCATTGCCGCCTCAAAGCCTGCGGCTTGACAAGGCCCATGGCCGTCAGTACGTAGACGACCAGCGGAAACTCGAATGCCACTCCGATCCAGAACATGAGGCCCGTGATGAATGAAAAATAGGCCTGCGGGCGCAATTCTGCCTGTATGCCGAGGAAACCGAGCAGGAACGGAAGGGCGCTCGGCAGCAGCATGTAGTACGTGAACGCCATGCCGCCCGAGAAGAATAGCGCGGCCAAGGGTATGCCGACCATTCCGTAGACGCGCTCGCGCGGCCGAAGGCCTGGAGCCGCAAAGAGCCAGAACTCAAAGGCCACGTAAGGCAGCGATATCGCGATGCCGGCCAACAAGGCGACCTTCATGAATACGCCTACAGACTCAGTGACCTCGATAGCACGGAGTGCGGCCAGGCCTCCGACGGGGATGGCCAGAAAACGGACCAGCCTCTCCGTGAACGCAAATGAAATTGCCACGCCGACAACGATTCCTGCGACCGCCCGGAGCAGGTGACCGCGGAGTGCCTCCACCTGATCCCAAAACAGCGATCTCGCCTGCTGGCTCTGCGCGAGATCGGCAAAGACGTCGCCGAGCGGGTGTTCCTCCGGCTCGGTTAGCATGAACTTCCTGGCAGTTGCCAAGAGCCGGAACGGGAGCCTAATAGCCCACCATCCGGCGCGGAACGGAAAGGTCAGCACGCTCCACAGGCTGCGTGCGAACCTACGCATCGGAATCACGATCGTCGGGCGCGTGGGATGATGGTGACGGAGTTGCGGGCAGGATCCTCGGTTCGAGTTCGCCAGCGAGGCCGGGCTGTTCGGTCAACGCGGCCGTGCGATTTGCCAAAGATCCGGCGGCGCCCCGACTTGATTCGATGGTCTGCCTAAGGTTCTTCTCCGTCTCCTTCAGCTCCTCGAGCGCCGCCTCGCGCATGAGGCGGTTAGGAAGCGTCTGGATCTCGCGTGAGGATTGCTGAAACAGCTTCCATCCGTCCGAGGTCACGACTCGTCGCAGCCACTTTCCAATCGTCTGACCCGCCTTCTGCATGTCGCGGGGACCTAGAATGATCAATGCAAGGACGACAATGAAGAGCAACTCCGAGGGCCCGATGCCGAGGATTTCCATTCAGTCGGCCTTAGTAGGGGCGGCCACAGACCCGGCTTCCCGTTCCAGGCGTGCGTTTCTGAGCTGCTGCCCGATCTCTCCCTGGTGATCGGCCAAGCTGCCGAGCACGCCGTTGACAAAACGCGGGGCACTCTCAGAACCGAAAATCTTTGCCAGTTCGACGGCCTCGTTGATGGCGACCTTCACCGGTGTCTCCCCTTGTACGGCCAATTCCCAGCAAGCCACGCGGAGGATATTCCGGTCTATGGCGGCGATCTGCTCAAGCGGCCACTCTGGAGCGTACCGCGCAATGACGCGATCGAGCTCGAATCTAAGGGGGAGCACGCCAAAGATGATTTGCCGCGAGAATTCGGCCAAGTCATCCGACAGCGAATCCTCGTCCAAGCGGTGCTGCAGCACTTCGCCGGGAGGGTGGTCGGTGATATCTATTTCGTAAAGTGCCTGCAGGGCGAGACCTCGCGCCCTGGTCCGGGACTTCATACTACGTCACGCCTCGGTCCCTTCGTAGTCAATGTTCTCGACGTGAATATCCAGGCGTGCAACGGTCATTCCGGCCATTTCCTGCAGAGCGCGGGCCACCTGCTGCTGCACATCCCGGCATACTTCGCGCACGTTGAAACCCGCCTTGACGACCAGGTACATGTCGCCACTGATCACGCCGTCGTCATTTGCCAGATGCACTCCGCCGCCTTTGTGACCGCCTAGTAGCCGATCGCGGGCCGAGGCGGGTTGACCGACGGCCTTGACGCCACGCACACCCAGTGCCGACATGTGGGCGATCGTTATCAGGACACCGGCTGAGACGGTGATCTTGCCCGGAGGGGGGTTGCGGTCAGACATGTGCCAGCTCCTTGTACGCAGTGCAGGGTGCGGACGTCACATCATGGCCATGCCGCCGTCGACCCCGAGGACCTGTCCAGTGATGAAAGCGGCCTGGTCAGAAGCAAGGAAGGCAGCTGCGTATGCGATCTCCGCGGCAAGGCCCTTTCGCCCCAGGGGCACCAGCTTGATGGCCGCAGCAAGAGTCTCGGGATTCATGGCGCTCAGTATTTCTGTGTCAATGAAACCAGGTGCGATGGCGTTCACGGTGATGTTGCGCGAGGCCACCTCGCGCGCCAGCGACTTGGTGAAGCCGATCTGCCCGGCTTTCGAGGCGGAGTAGTTAGTCTGGCCGGGGTTTCCCATCTGCCCGGCGACTGAGGCGATGCTAATGATACGGCCATACCGTTTCCGCATCATGTGCTTCACCGCCACCTTTGAGCAGTTGAAAGTACCCTTAAGGTTGGTCGCGATGACGGCGTCCCAGTCCTCCTCGGACATCGTCATGATCAAGGCATCACGGGTGATGCCCGCGTTGTTGACCAGGATATGCAGGTCATGAAACGTATCCACGGCAAACTTCACCAGGTTCTGCGCTTGAACGTGATTGGAAACATCAGCCGCGAATGGGGCTGCTTTGCCGCCGGCGGCTGTGATCTCCTCGCAGACGGGGCAGGCCTCTTCCGCACTTCTGTCGTTGACAACTACTGACGCGCCGCGTCGCGCGAACTCGAGCGCAATGGCACGTCCTATGCCGCGCCCGGCGCCCGTAACCAGGGCAACGCGATTCATAAGTGTGAGGTCTTCGGGCATCATAGACTCCTAGGCAAAGGATTATACATCATGCGCCGGGAGATCGCGCAGCGCGTGAGCACTATGCCGATGACGGTCGCGCCAAACTCTCGTTCGGGTGCCTTCGCAATCCGAACGTCAGCGCTGACGCCCCCAGTGCAGCCAACGCACCGATGTATAGGATCGAATCCTGCCAGAAACGGAGCGGATACAGCCGAATCAGCGTGTCGGAGTACGCGAAAAGCCAAGAGTCGCCGGCGAAGAAGATGCCGTGAAAGGCGCTGAAGAACCGCCAAAAGAGATCCTCTGAACCGCTGGCACCCAGTGCGCCGATCGCTCCTGCGACTCCGGCAATGCCCAGCGTGAGCCACCCGCCAAGCCGCAGACCCTGGCGGTACGCCGAACACCGACCTACCCGCCTTGCCCATAGTCCGAGACCGACCAGGAGGGCAAGGGCCGTGTGCCAGACGCCAAGAACATAGCCGACAACCAGCTTGACATCCTGCATGTGGCTGAGCTCGCGCAGGGTGAATATGGGCTTGCCGTTGCTGAATCTGAGATCCCCCAAGTACGACTGTTGCGCGTCATTCAGCAGGTAGTTCATTCCGTACGCGCCCCAATGAATGCGCTCCTCGGTTGAAAAGCCATACTCATCTGCGGGAAAACCGGGGAGACGGTACTCAAATCGGAGATAGGAGGGCGTGAGCAGTAGCCGGATTCCAAGGCCTACGAGGGCGACAAGGACCAGGATTGCCAACAGCCACTTCGACACAGGAGGGGGCACGATGTCTGTTACCGGTCCGTCACCGACTTCCCGGCCAGCGCCGCATGAACCCCGATGTCCTCCACGGCCTCCGCTGCGCACTTGCGGTGCTTGGACTTTGTGATCATGGTTGGATGCCGTCCAGGTCGCCGCCGAGGGCAAACTTGATGACCATGTCATCCACAATTCGCTCGATTGGCGCCCGGTCGTCCGTGAACACCTGGCTTGCTTCGAAGCCGGGCTGCAAGGAAGCAAGAGTCACTTGCATGGTTGATAAAAGTAGTGGATGGATATCAGATCGCTCCGAAAAGCGGCTCAGATTGGCGGCGAAGTCCTTGGCAAACGTGGTTTGCATCGTCGCGTAGATCATTGTGTTCAGCGTCCCCGGGATGTCCATCAAGTGCACACTCGGAAAGACCGTCGCCATCGTCGTGGCCAGACCGTTGATCAAACGTCGATCGCCCGGTACGCTTCCCACGTTGATCCCCAGCACGCCTGTCTCCGTGAGGTGATCAGCGCAGATGCGGTAGAACTCCTGCGTGGTCATGTGCGGTGGTATGTAGGGTGGTCGATAGGCATCGACAGCAATGATGTCATAGCGCTGGGGGCTCTGCTCCAGATTCCACCGCCCATCTCCCAGGTGAACAGTCAGATTGGCGAGGTCCTCCGCAAAGTACTTCTTGCCGATCTCCACTATTTTCGGATCCAGCTCGAAGCCGTCGATAGGTATGGGCCCATACACGGCCGTGGCCTGCCGTGCGGTCGTTCCGGCAGCCAATCCGACGATGGCAATGCGTTCGATTCGCGAGGGCTCCGCGTTTGCATAGAAGTAGGGCCCTACCAGGAATTGTTCCCATGGCCCGTCATAATCCAGCGTCTCGGGGCTGTAGATCGAGTGCACGCCCTCACCGTCATTGAGGCGCAGAAGCGTCAGGCTTCCGGCCTGCTGTACCTGGATGTAGTTGTAGGCCGACTCGGTCTCGAACACCTGATTGGCGCTGTTCTTGAGGGTTTGTCCGGAGGTTCCGGCCGCCAAGACCGCGAGCGCGGCCGGCATCCACAGGTGCTGGATAAGCAACGGGCGGCTGCCGAATTTGCCGAGGCCCCCGAGGGCGACAAAAAGCAAGAGCAGACTGAAAACCAGGAAGGTATTTCTCGTGCCGAGGGCGGGGATGGTGAATAGCACCGGCACGAAGGTTCCGATGAAAGAGCCCAGCGTGGAAAGGCCGTAGATCGTGCCTGCAGTTCTGCCGGAAGACTCCGGCGCCTCAAGGCTCAGCCGGATGGCAAATGGCGATATCATGCCAAGAAGCGTGATGGGAATGATGAACAGCACCAGGACCGCTGTGAACGAGCCGAGCAGTACCGCGACGTCCAACCCCTCGAAGGCCTTCGCGGCGTAGCGGAGAATGGGCGTGGATATGTACGGGACCATCCCAAGGCTGAATGCTCCCCAGGCAAGAATCCGGTACATCGCCGCTGCATGCGGCCAGCGATCTGCGAGACGCCCTCCCAGGAAATACCCCAGCGTCAAGTAGATCAGGATGAGCCCGATGATGCTCGCCCACACCAAGTTGCTGGTGCCAAAGACATTTCCTATCAACCGCGAGGCGGTGAGTTCGGCAGCCAGCGTCGTCATCCCGGCCACAAAGACCGTGAAACGGAGATATTTCTTCATGAAGGCAGTCCCATCACCCAATAGGCCGGATTATACCTTTGCGCCATGGATGATGGCCCAGGGATCGAGAGCGGCTGCAGCGAACTGAGAGTCGCGGATTTGAGAGCCATCCCACGTTGCCTGCAGTCGCGCGGAAGGTTGATCCCACGGCCATTGCATTGACCTCTGGGCTCTCCAGACCTTACAATAGCGACGCAATGTTGCACTTTGACGGTCAGGCATCCGAAATGGACCTGCGTCAGGCGGTCGTGGACTGTGGTCGCATCTGCTACGACCGCGGATTGTTGACCTCCAACGACGGCAACGTCTCCGTCCGCCTGGACGAAGACCGAGTCATCATCACGCCGTCCGGAATCTGCAAGGGGCGGATGCAGCTCACGGATCTGGTCGCCATCGACGCAGAGGGACGAGTCATCGGGAAGGGTGCCCACAGATACCCATCTTCTGAGACTGCCATGCATCTCGAGGTGTACAGACAGCGACCGGAAGCGCGGGCGGTGATCCATGCACACCCTGTCTTTGCGACAGCACTGACAGTTGCCGGCGAGGCCTTCCCAACCGATATCCTGCCGGAGACTCTGCTTCTGCTGGGGGATGTCCCGGTGACTGCCTACGCCACACCCTCGTCAGCGGAGGACGCGGATGCCATTCGGCCGTTCATCGGCGAGCACCACGCCATCCTATTGAGGCAGCACGGAACGCTCACTTGCGGGGCTCACTTGGAGGAGGCCCTTATGCATCTGGAGCGGGTCGAGCATGTGGCTCAAGTCTACTGGCGCGCACGTGCCCTCGGTCATGTGGAGCACCTGACGCCAGCAGCTCGCCGCCGGCTGGTCGCCGTCCGAGACGACCTGTCGAAGAGATGATGCGCGATGCGGACAGTGTTTTGGGAAGCGGATCAGCTCAAGCTCATCGATCAGCGTCGACTGCCCGTATCACTCGAGGTCGTTGGGCTTTCACGGGCCGACCTCGTCGAACAGGCCATAAGGAATATGGTCGTGCGAGGAGCACCTGCCATCGGTGTCGCAGCGGCATTTGGCCTGGCCCTGGCGGCACGGGAATCCAAGGCAGCAACAAGAGCGGGCCTGGTAAATGACCTGGAGCTTGAGGCGTCTGCCCTTCGGGCGACGCGACCCACCGCCGCAAACCTCGGTTGGGCGCTCGACCGGATCCTGAATGGCGCCCGGGCATTCGACGGGAGCGCGGCAGAGCTGCGCCGCCATGTGCTCAGTGAAGCACAACAGCTTGCCGATGAGGACGTGGAAATCAACAAACGCATGGCGCGCCACGGCGTGCCTCTGATCGATGACGGCGATACCATTATCCATCACTGCAACACGGGCGCGCTGGCCGCGGTGGACTGGGGCACCGCCTTGGGGGTCATCCGCATGGCTCACGAGAATGGGAAACGGGTCCACGTACTGGTCGACGAGACACGCCCGCGGCTGCAGGGGGCGCGGCTGACTGCATGGGAACTCGCGCAATATGGGATCCCGTATCACATCATCAGTGACAATATGGCCGGCCATTTCCTGCGTCGGGGGGAGGCGCAGAAGGTCATGTTTGGCGCCGATCGAGTCGCGGCAAACGGCGACGTAGCCAACAAGATCGGAACCTACATGCTCGCGTTGGCCGCACACGACAATGGAGTGCCAGCTTACGCAGTCTTTCCGACTTCAAGCATCGATCTTTCCCTTGCCGAAGGGAGCCTGATTCCGATCGAAGAGCGCGACCCAGCCGAGGTGCTCCAGATCCAGCTGCAAGGTGAGCGCGTCGTGCCGGACCAGGCGCGGGCGCGTAATCCCGCCTTCGATATCACGCCCCATCGTCTGATCTCAGCCATCGTGATGGAGAACGGGATCTGGTACCCACCGTACGATCAGAACCTAGCCCGGGTCAAGATGGCTTGACGAGAGGCACCCGGGCGGCTACAATCCAATCCGCCCATGTTGCGCCTCCTCATCAAGGAGGCGTGTTTTCTGCCAAGGCCTACATCAAGAGCGAAGGGGGACACGCGTACCGGGGCCGCGGTGGCGGGCAGTCCGATGGCGAATCTGCGGCCCTCGCGGATTGGCCCCATGACGGGCGAAGGTAGCCCCTTTCCGGGGTGAGAGGCGCTCAAGGAGACCAGATGGCGAAAGTGGTTCTTAAGGCAACAAGACGCACCGTGACCGGAAAGCAGGTGAATGCCCTGAGGCGCTCCGGCAAACTCCCGGCCGTGATCTATGGACGCCACACGGAGCCCATCAGCATCACGCTGGATGCGCACAGCGCCGGAATTGCGCTCAGCAAGGTTGGATCGTCGAGCCTCATCAACGTGGAGGTGGACGGCAAGGAGTATCCTGCCCTGGTTCGCGAGCGGCAGCGTGACTACATCAAGGGTACGCTCAAGCACGTCGATTTCCTGGCGGTCTCGCTTACGGAGAAGATCCGCGCCGACGTTCGAATCGAAGTCACGGGCCTTTCGCCGGCAGTGAAGGACTTGGATGCGGTCTTGGTGACCGCCCTGTATTCCCTATCCGTGGAATGCCTGCCCACTGAGCTGCCGGATCGGATCGTGGCTGATGTTTCGGGTCTGGCGCAGGTCGGTGACGGCGTTCATGTCCGTGATCTGCAGGTGCCGGATGAGGTCCGCGTCCTGGACGATCCGGACGAGATGGTTGTGGTTGCCACGTACGCCAAGGTAGAGGTGGAGGAAGTTGTGGCGGCTCCAGTCGAAGGTGTGATCGCTGCGGAGGTCGAGGGTGCGGAGCCTGAGCTTTCCGTGGAACGAGGCAAGAAGGAAGAAGAAGGCGCCGAAGAGGGCGCAAAGCCCGAAGACAAGAAGAAGCCCGAAGACAAGAAAAGGCCCGAAGACAAGAAGAAGTAGACCCCTGTTGGATCAAGAGCTCCCCGCTGCCTTCAGCGGGGAGTTTCCTTTTTCGCGGCTGCGTCTGTGGTGCAAAGGTGTTGGCTACAGACCCAGGGCACGCAGGAAATCAACCGTCATGCGTGCCGTGGCGCCCCACACCAGCTCGCCATCGTATGGATGATACACAATGACGCCGCGATTTCTACCAGGAAACGGCAATTCCCAGCGGTTGTCGGCGTCTGCCAGCCATGTCAGCGGCACCGTGAAAACGCGCTCAACCTCATGCTCGTTCAGCCGGAAGACAGTGGGCCGGCTGATGACGCCAACAACCGGTGTAACACGGAAGCTGGTGATTGTGATCATGTCTGTCAGGCGCCCCAAGACCCGCACAAGCCTCGGATCTATCCCAATCTCCTCCTGCGCCTCCCGGAGTGCGGTCTGTTCAGGACCAGTCTCTCCCTCATCGCAGCCGCCACCGGGAAAAGAGACCTGACCCTTGTGGCTCTCAACGCGTTGCGTGCGCCGCGTGTACAGGATGTTCCAGTCCTGTCCGTCAGGCAATAGAGGGATCAACACTGCAGCGCACTTCAGCTTGGTGCCTTGGGTGACATCGGCCTCCGCGTAGCCATCCGACGGAGCACCGGCTTCGGCCAAGGCCCGGCGCAGCATGTCCGCGATACGCACTTCGGTGAGAACCATGCCTCTTACCCAGGACCCCCGCCAGTGGCCGAAATGTCAGGCCGTTGGAGCCGGCGGCCTCTATTCGCCGCGGACAGGGCTTCCACAATAATCGCACTCGGCTGTGATCTCATCGAGCCATTCAACCTCTTCCGGCCGCACCGGAGCGCCGCATCAGGGGCAGTGTGCGGGCAGCGATGGCCGCCGAACCGGATCCGGAGTCTTGAATTCCGACCTAGGATCCGGTGCGATGCTCTTCATAAAACCGGTGATCTGCCGCGCTTCCTTTGTAAAACCAAGCTCCACAAACTCCGCGATGATGCGCCCTCCGGATCGGGAAAGCCGATGGGATCGGCCTGCTGCGGCCAGCAGCTGGAGACCACGCTGGACCGGTTCGATGCCATCCGCGGGCTGCGCTGCCATAATGCGAGCGCGGCCTGCCTCGAGGTACAGCCGGGCTGCGCGACGTCCGCCCCGCGCTTCGGCTGCACGGGCAAGTTCCTCCAAGCCGTGCGCAGCCTGGCCAAAATTGCCTGCGGCAAAGAGCTGATTGGAGTGTATGAGCAGCCGCGGGATGCTCGTGGCGCGCAGCCGCCCAAGTTGCCAGCCGGTTCGCCTCAGAAATCGTCTTCGCATGGATTCGGTTCCTCCAACTACGTGTCGCCTGGGGCCTCGCAATGAGCTCCCGGATCCGTTGAAGTTCGATCGCTGGCGTTCGCTTCGGTTTCCTCCGATGGGCCGGCCCCGATTTCCCGGGCCAATTCCATTCCTCTTTCGTCCTCCACAGGCTCGATGCGCCGCCCAAATGTGAGGAAGCCAGTGTGCGCAACCATCCGGTCCGTGGGTCGGATCCTGGAAGGCTCTGGCTTGAAATATCGAAGCAGGATCTCGCAGACCTCCACGAACGCGAATCTGTTCTGCCTCAAGGAGAGCAAGAGATCTTCAACTTGGTTGAACGTCGGGACCAGGCAGCCGAAGAATCCGCCCGGCTTGAGCGCAGCCCGCACTTGGGAAATGTAGTCCCACGGATTTGGCACGTCGAGAAAGAAGGCGTCGGCGTCGGTCTCATCAAAGCCCTGTCGGATGTCCCGCAGCCTAAAGTCGACTCGCGCGGAGAGTCCGACGCGCTCGAGGTTCTTCTTGGCCAGATTTTGCATGTCCTCTCGGACTTCGTATGTGACAACGCGTCCTTGCGGACCCACCGCGAACGCCGCGGCAATCGTCATCGAACCCGAGCCGGTCCCGGCCTCAAGGACCTTCTTTCCTGGTCCAATGCCCATCGTGACCAAGATGAAGCCGATGTCCTTCGGATACAGGATCTGGGTGGAGCGCGGAAGATCTACAAGCACGTCAGCCAGCGACGGCTGCAGGATGAAAAATGGCGCTCCCAAATGACTAAAGACCTGCGACCCCCACGGCCTTCCGATAAGCTCGTTGTGCTGAACTACGCCGCGATGAGTCTCGAACTTGGCTCCGGCCTGCAGGGTGACGATGAAATGCTTGTGCCTCAAGCCGACCAACTCGGCCAGGTCACCATCGCGAGTGATTGGCTCAGTGCTCTCCAGGGACATAGGGCCTCACTAACTCTCCAAGCCAGGCACGGGCACCGGTTCTGCGGCGCTCATTGCCAGCGCTGCAGAGCTGCCTAATTGCGCTGAGCGCAGCCTTCCATTGATGAGAATCAGTGCCACTGGCAGCAGTGCGATGAGCGCCGATAGTACCAACGCACCGGCGGCGATCGCCATCAGGCCTAGCATGTCCGATCCGCTGCCGCTGAATACCGATCTGATTCCGCCATAGCCGATAGCAACCACGGATGCGTTCCAGAACGCATGCATTCCAATGGCAAACGCATAGCCACCGAGCAGGTGGATTGCCCTGTTGCCATTTCGAAACGCCGCAATTCCCCAACCGGCTAAAGCCGAGGCCAGTATGTGCATCATGCTGCTTCCCGCGCGCATGAGCAAGACGAACGCCCAACGGTCGGTGGCATCGGCCGACGCGACAAGGCCTTCGAACAAGGCGAAGCCCGCCCCTGCAATTGCTCCGCTCCAGAAACCATGCCCGGCCGAGGAAAGGTGATCGAAGAGAACCCACGAGGCGGTGGATTTTGCCAGCTCCTCGATCACCGGCGTTGCGCCGGAGACGGCCGCAAGAACAACCAGTAAGACAAACGGCCGGACCAGCACGGGCCCCAGCAATGTGAGGGCCTCCTCTATGCCGGATGTTCCACCCAGCTGCACGGCCAGCCGTTCGAGGGCGACCATCTGCTCCGGATTAGCCGTCAGGTACGAGGCGCCCGCCGCTATGGCAAGGAGGAGCAGGGCGATTTCCGCAATTGCGGCAAGCCCCGTGCCGACGATCAGGCCGGTCGCCAGCGTGCCCCACAGGCGCAGCCGCGTACCGCCGCGTAGACCTCCGGTAGCCAGCCGGACCAGCAAATAGATGGGAGCCCCGATTGCCAGGAGATGGAGGAACGGCGCAGTCCATCTCCACGAACCCTGACCGACCAGGATCTGCGCCAGGACGCTGGATGCCAACCAAAGCAGCACTAGGATCAAGACCTGGCCTGTTTTCAGTGGGTGTGCCGCCATGTGCCTGTCTGGTCGACCGCGCAGGACCTGCAGCGCGTAGTACGAAGACGTCAGCAATACGGCGCCGATCAGCTCCAGGACTCCGACTATGACAAACACGTCGAGCCGATCCAGCGACACTGAGTCCGGCAAGCGAATCCATGGTCCAACAAAGGCATATGCCGCCGCAGACAAGCCAACCGCCACAGCGAGCAATCCGGTGCCGCCGCCAACAATGGCCAAAACCACCACCCGCCAGTCCGATCTCGCGTGGTTCGTCATCTGGACTCGATCGTGACGCTGTTGATCGCATCGCCGGGTGGCAAGCCGGCCGAAACCCGGAGATCCCGCGGTGCAAGACTCTCCACCACCTGCATGCCATCGATGACCTGGCCGAAGACAGTATAGCTGCCGTCCAGCTGGGGCTGCGGGGCAAATGTGATAAAGAATTGACTTCCGTTGGTGTCCGGTCCGGAGTTGGCCATTCCCACGACGCCGGGCTTGTCAAAGCGGAGATCTGCGTACACCTCATTTCTGAAGTAGTACCCTGGTCCGCCGCTCCCAGTGCTGCTTGGATCCCCGCCTTGTGCCAGAAAGCCCGGGATCACCCTGTGAAACGTTGTGCCAGCGTACCAACCTTCGCGGGCGAGGAAGACAAAGGAATTCACGGCCAGGGGAGCGCGCTCCGCATCCAGCAGAATGACAATATCGCCCCCATCCGTGTGAAGCGTCGCCACATAGGTCCGTGATGGATCGATCTCAAATGGTGGGCATCTTCGATACTGCCGGGCGCCCAAGGACGTGAGGCCGATTGTCGACCCCAGCCCCGCATAGCTCAAGGCCGGCCTCTCCTGTAACTGGCCATTCAAGAAGACCGTGGGAATACTGGTGATGCCCAGTGCAGACGCGGACTCGTACGCCTCCTGTGCGCGCGCGGTGGTCTCGGCGCTGTCAAGATCGACTCCGAACCTGCCGGCATCGAGGCCGATTGGCCCTGCCTGCGTGAGCAGCCATCCCCGAAAGTCTCGCGGCGAGAGCGAGGCCCAGTCGGCATACTGCCTATGCAGCAGATCCCGCATTTCCCAGAATTTGTCTTGGTATGAAGCGGCGATGGCCGCGTTGGCCGAGAGCTCCGACTTGTCCAGCGAAGGGACGGCTGAGACCGGCACGGGGAATAGGCGGTAGATTACGCGCAGATCGTCGCCATGGTCGTCCATAAGCTGGTCGAGAACGCGGTTAAAGATCTCGCACTGCGCAGACTGAAAATCGCAGTACAGCAGCATCGTAACCGGAGCATCTTTCGGTCCCGCAGAGAGATCGTAGACCACCGATGGCTGAAGCAGCGACGCGGTGCCGGGCGTGGGCGCTGCTTCGATGGCCGTGCAGCCGAGATTCGGACTAATGGTCGGGGTTTCCGTTGGGGGTTGCGTCGTGGCCGTGGGTTGCGGAGGTGCGGCGCTGCATGAAGCCAGAATCCACACCGTGCCGAGCGCAAGCCTGCGCGCATGATGTGCGAGCAGCCGCATGAGGCTATTGTCCGACCATTCGCTGCAATTGCTCAAATGATGTCATCCAAGCGATTCGGTTCACAAAACCGGCCAGGGAACTGCTGCGGGCGCGCATGGCCCGCACCGCGGGACCGACGGGATCCTTGCCGGCCGGGCCGCCCGGGACGTCTGCATAGGCTCCATAGAAAGCGAAATATGCCTGATTCAGCCGGCGTATGTAGTAGCCATTTTCCACGAACTGGCGGCGCCGCCGCTCCATGTAGTCCTCGGCTTCGGTGATTCTACCCGAGGCCAGAAGCACGTCGACGGTGACCCGCGTCGTATGCATCTCGGAACGGAAATCGAATGGGGGTGGATCGGCATCCGTGGGATCCGGGTAGCGGACGCGCAGCGCCATCCACATGGGGTCAGGCGGCCATGCCGAGGAAACCCCTGAGTAGTAGCGCTGAATGACCTCGTTGCCGATCTCCGACCCGACAATATCGGCTGTCGTCTCATTCATGGTGCGCAGTTCAGGCGTGTAGTCGTACAACAAGCCCAACGGCCGGAGTTGCAGGTAGTTGTGGGTCCATTCGTGCGCGATCGTGCTGGCGAGCCAGCGGCGATCTGTGCTTCGCATGATCATCGTCGGGTAGACGCCCACGCCCCCCACGGGCACGACCAAGGCCGACACATCCAGGCCGTTCTCGACGCTCCGCTCAAGCTCTGCCTGTTCGCCGATGGGCAACCCCGCCAGAATCGAGATGTTCGCGGCCTGGCGAATTTGACCACTCGGTGACACGATCAAAGCATCGGGCACTGAGGTGCTGTGATACAGAACAGCGGGCAGCGGCAGCCCGAGGGTGGTCAGCCCGAAGTTCGCGGCGACCTCCGCCACTTGTGCCTGCAAGACGGCCTCCGCCAGGGGGGCAAGTTCGTCGTGCCGCACGTAGAGGTCCCGCAACGCATCCCAGATGAGTGACGTTGCGGCGTTCTTGTCCCGGATCGCCGGATCCGCGTAGATCCGGTTCAGGGCATCTTCTGCACGGATGATCTTTTGTGCAGTCTGCAGGTAGTCCGAGATGACGATCCGGCGAGAGACGCGATCAAGGTAGCCGGGGATGCCCGCAGCGCCTGCCAGTGCCTTCACCCTCGCGGCGTCCAGCATCCACGACAGGTAGTCAAATTCGATGTCCCTTGTGTACGCGCGGGCCCGATCTTGTTCGTTTTCCGGGCGCGGTCCGCTGAAATTGAGCAACCCGGCGCCGAATCCGAGGAGCAGCAGTATCTCAAGCGCCCGGCTCAAACGCCACCACATGCGCGTCATTCTAACCAGTAATGTTTAGCACCGCATAGGCAAGGGCGAGTCTATGACTGGCCCCTGCTCCCTCGTGCCTGTGCCCACAGATCCGACCCTAGGCGGCAGATTGTTCGGTGAAAGCGCGCCCCTTGAGCCACAATGCCACGTTCACCAGCCCAATCATCACCGGCACTTCCACCAGTGGTCCAATCACCGCCGCAAACGCCGCGCCACTGTTGATGCCAAAGACGGCCACCGCCACCGCGATCGCCAGTTCAAAGTTGTTGCTGGCGGCGGTGAATGAGAGCGTGGCGGTCTGCGAATAGTCTGCGCCAATGCGATGTCCCATCCAGAAACTGATCAGGAACATGGCCACGAAATAGATCAAGAGCGGGATCGCAATCCGCACCACATCCAGCGGAATTTGCACAATCAAGTTGCCTTTCAGGCTGAACATGACCACAATCGTGAACAGCAGGGCAATCAGGGTTAGCGGGCTGATTTTGGGAACGAATACCTTGTGATACCACTCCTTGCCCTTCACCCGCACCAGTGCAAAGCGGGTGAGAAAACCCGCCAGGAATGGAATGCCGAGGTAAATGAATACGCTACGGGCAATTTCACCAATCGTGATTTCCACCACTGAGCCGCGCAAGCCAAACAGGGGAGGCAAGACTGTGATGAACACCCAGGCATAAACGCTGTAGAACAACACCTGGAACACGCTGTTGAACGCCACCAGACCGGCGGCATATTCGGTATCGCCGTGCGCCAGCTCGTTCCACACAATCACCATGGCAATACAGCGCGCCAGGCCGATCATGATCAGCCCGGCCATGTATTCTGGATAGCCGCGCAGGAAAATGACTGCGAGCGCAAACATCAGCACCGGGCCGATCACCCAGTTCTGGATGAGCGAGAGCGTCAACACCTTCTTATTGCGGAATACATCCCCCAATTCCTCGTACTTCACTTTGGCAAACGGCGGGTACATCATCAAGATCAGCCCTATCGCAATCGGTATATTGGTCGTGCCGACCGAGACCGCCGTGTTGAACGACTGCACGCCATTCGGGAGAAGGTAGCCAATCCCCACTCCAGTTGCCATCGCCAGGAAGATCCACAGCGTAAGGTATCGATCGAGGAATGAGAGTTGCTTGCTCAGGCTTTGGGCCGGGGCTTGGGTTACCGCAACTTCAGACATGAGAAACCTCCAGATTCAAGCGTATTAACCAGCCAGCGTGACCAGTTTGGAGACGTCGCGGGCGATGTCATCGCGCACTTTGCGAAAGTCGTCGATGTCGTCGGTCTTGGCGCGATCGGGAAAACAGAGATGCACGCGCCTCCCCAGGCGCTCTTGCCAGGGCTTCAATTGGCTGGGAAATAGCTCATAACATGGCCTCCAAGGTCGCCCTGCGATCTGCGAAGAATGAATCAGACTGCAGGGGTGGACAATCGTTCAACAGGCGCTTATGCTGCAACACCGCCACAGCGAATGCCAGACACGTGGCTTCGTCGCACCGACCACAGTTGGTGCGCGGCAGCAACTCCCAGATATCCAGGTGGCGCGGGGCACGCTTCCTTGCCGTCACGGCAATCAATTCGGCGCGTTTTTCCCAAACCGCATTGACCGCCTCTTTGAGGGCGTCAAACAAATCCAAACCTTCCGCTGCGTCTACGACTTGCGTGATGTAAACCTTGTCGTTGTACAGCGTCATGAAACCATGAGGTCGGCGGATCGTGAGTGTCAGCGCCTCCGGATTCCATGCGACGATCCCCGGGAGAGCTGCAAGATAGGGCAACACATCTTGCAGCGGGCGGTCCGGTTTGCCAATGACTATTATCCTCCCGGGTTCGGCCAGGCACGGCAGGGCTCTCGTAAGCCGGATGGATTCGAGATACATATCACCTCTTGAAGAGATTTCCACTTCCTTTCAATGTGCCCGCACCGGGCACTTCAATCATCACCTCTCAGCCGCCTTCGAGCAGGTCGCGCGCCTTGCCCTTGAAGTGTTTCTTCAGAAACGCCAGCGCGCCTTCGGCGTCATCATCCATGAGGATGCGCATCAACTCAATGACATCCTCATCCTCGACCACCACGCTCAGTTGTTTCTTCATTGCCTACTCCCCTCACCCAACGGCAGGAGCCTCAATCACCATCTCCTGCAATTGGACAAGACGATTGGCATACTGCGGTTCAGTCAGAGGTGGGCAATCCGCCAGTTGCTTTTGCGAGGCAGCCAGTCTCAGGGCGAAGGTATAACAGGTCGGTTCGCCGCAATGCTTGCAGTTGGTGTTGGGCAGGAGTTTGAAAATCGCCATCGGCGCCGGACGCCGTCGAGTGGTCGAATCAGGTGTGATCTCGGCGCGGCGCTCCCAGATGCGGTTGACCAAGTCAATCAGTCCTTTGAGTTCCTTCTCCGCTGCATCGCGGTCCTCGACGTTGCTGATCGCAATCTCGTGGGCATGAAAAGCAATGTTGTGCCCGCCCTTTTTCCAAGTCAAGGCGCGCGCCTCGGGCAGATAGACCGCGCCGCGCAGGGCCGCATTCAGGTAGGGAAGAATCTCCGAGATGTCGGTGATCATACCCGCCTTGGCCGCGTACCGCTCCGCCCCCGGTTCGCAGGGCGGCGTGAAGACATCAACGTAGTACTTCTCGATGAACACGAGACCGGCCCCTCACGCAATGCATTGCGTCAAGTCACGCAATGATATGAATATGGTCACACTGAAAGCCGCCGGGGTGCCCAGGTCGAGCGCGGGCTTGCCCCATGACCCGCCCGAAAGCGCGGCGCGGGGGCGGACGGTCTGTGGTGCTGGGGAAGACCATTGTCGATCCTTCGACCTTGGTGGCGTTTTCCTTCCGCGACGAAAAGCCTGTTGCCCAGTTGGCGCGAGCAGGCCGTCACTGACCTCGCAGCGTCGATGGCAGCGTCGCGCTGGCTTAGACGGCCGGGCAAGCCCCGCCTCAGGGCGCCTGCATTGCGGCATCAGCCAGCAAAGAGGTCACCTGATCCACGCCCGGCACACGACCAGAAACGACGACTTTCTCATTGACAACAAGTGCCGGCGTCGCGAGGATGTGGTATTGCATGATCTGGGCATAGTCCTCGACCTTGATGATCTCGGCCTCGATGCCCAGTGAGTCCACTGCCTTGCGCGCGACGCCTTCAAGCGCCTTGCAGTTCGCGCAACCGGGTCCAAGGACTTTGATGGTAAGCATTTGGGGATTCTCCTTTCTTCTTGAAGTCATTTCGTTGTTAGTCTGCTGATCTGGATTCCGCTTTGATGACTCTTCGGTGGTTGTGGCGTCCCACGAGCCACAGAGCGATGCCTGGCCCGGCCATGAGTACCCCGAGGTACATGGCGAGCACGCCGAGTGGCGTGCCTTCCACCCAGGCGCCGTAGATGAGACCGGCCAGTGTGCTGAACAGCACCACCCAGCCAACGTACACCCACGCCTTGAGCCGCCCGATGACGACGGAAATCATCAGGATGCTTTGCAGACTCAATTCCGGATCGGCCATCAGGTAGGCCAGGAGTGGTCCGCGGTGCATGCCGAGGCCAAGGAACATATTGGCGATGGGCACTTCAACCAGTGTCGGGAAGTACATGAACACGCCGAACAGCACGCCGGCCAAGTTGCCCAGGATCGTATTCTGCCCCGCCAGTGTCTCAATCCATTCGGGCTTGATCAACACCCGGATAACCCCAACTGCGAACACGCCCCCCACCAAGAGGGGGAAGATCTGCTTCACGAAACGCCAGGATTCCCACAACCAGTCCCGCAGTTCGTCCTTGCTCAGCCGCTTGAACATCAGCCATGTCAGAGCCGCCAGTGCAAGCAGGACGCCGTAGAAACGACCGGTGAACTGCACGTCAAAGCCGCCTGCATGAGGCGACATGCCCAGCGCCGCGGTAAGAACGGTGAGGCCGACCAGGCTCATGGCAATCCACGTCCAGGCGTTGTAGCCTTCGTGGATCCTGTTGAGGCCCCTCCAGGAGGTCACGCCAATGAGAACGAGCAGGCCGATGAGAATCGCGCCCTGTGCCGTCACGCCTTCCTGTCCCTTGCTGGCGTCATATGGAACCAGGCGATAGATTGCATCCTGGAAGCTATCCATGCCAGCGATGGGAAGCGTGATCTGGATGTAGGCATTGGTCAACAGGCCGATCTTGGAGGTGCCAGCGAGGAGCAGCGTCACCAGGATCAGCAGGAAGATCAGGCCCGCGCGTCGTATCTTCCCTTGCCCGGCAAACAAGGCGTCAGATTCCCTATCGTGCGCGAGATCCTCCCGCGAGAAGATCAGCGCCATGATCATGCCGATGCCGATGCCGAATGTCAGCGAAAGAACCAGGCGGGCCATCGCGAGGTCCACTCCGATGACGCCGCCCGTGTAGACCAGCGCCAGGATGTTGCCGGCGGGCGCAAAGAACAGGAAGGTGATCGCCGGGCCTAGCCCGGCGCCTTTCTTGTAGATCCCGGCGAAGAGCGGCACGATGGTGCAGGAACAAACTGCAAGCACCGAGCCAGCCAAAGCCGCGCCCGGGTAGGCGATCCATTTGGGCGCACTGCGCCCTAGAAAGCGCGTGACTGATTCTTTGGGGACGAGCGCCGTCATGGCGCCTGCAATGTAGAAAGCAGGCACCAGGCAAAGCAATACATGCGCCGCAAGGTAGGCCGCAAGGTTCCCCAGCCCGCCCTGCAGCAGTCTCAGTACCATGTCAGGCATTCGTGCTTCTAACTGTACGGGTCGTTACCGCCCGCTTTGTCCGCCTTCTTGCGCATTTTGGACAAGGGCAATCGCCGGCTGCGGTTGAGACCGCCTGTCTGGGAGGGCGAGTGCCGTTGGGCGTGCCCAAAGGATCCAGGAGGCGGCGAATTTGGGGGCGGGCCAGACGGTAGAAAACATTCCAGCCGTCCCGGCGATCCTCGACCAAGCCCGCGTCGCGGAGCACCATCAGATGCTGCGAGATGTAGCTCTGCCGAAGACCAAGCTTCGCCTCCAGATGACATACGCATTGCTCGCCGTCCCTCAAGATACTCAGGATGGCGATTCGCGCCGGATGGCCCAGCGTACGAAACAGGTCTGCTTGCTCTTTGAAGGCGTGGCTGAACTGAGCCGGCAGTCCCATTGCATTCAGTTTCATGAATATGATTGTAGACACCAAGGCGGCGGGTGGTCAGTACCAGAAATCATGCCGCGTCGGTTACATACTGCCAGAATCGAAGAACGGCGAGGTCGCTCGCCGTTCTTCAGGATCCGTCCGGTGATCGTTACTTCGTGTTGAAGTACTCGTCGATGGCGTTTCCTGACTTGCGTCCGGCAATCATTGCCGTCACGACGATATCGGGGCCGGTGACGCAATCGCCGCCAGAAAAAATGCCGGGCCGCGACGTAGCACCCGTTTCCTTGTTGTGGACGGAAATCAGGCCCCAGTCGTGGGTATCAAGCTCAGGAGTGGTCTTGCCGAGAATCGGATCGGGCCAGTAGCCGAGCGCCAGGATGGCTGTGTCACATGCAACGCTGAAGTTCGAATCGGGGACGGGCACAGGCCGGCGGCGCCCCTTGGCATCGGGTTCGCCGAGTACCATCTCAATGCACTCAACGGCTGCCAAGCGACCATCCTCGCCAGCGATGAACTTAACGGGCTGGGTAAGGAACCGGTACTTTGCGCCCTCCTCGCGTGCCATCTGGCGATCCTTCTGCCCACCCGGCATTTCTTTTTCGGTGCGGCGGTACAGGCAGGTGACTTCATCCGCTCCCAGGCGCAGGGCCGTGCGCAAACAGTCCGAAGCCGTGTCGCCGCCTCCAATGACCACAACGCGTTTGCCTACCTCCAAGGGCCCCTTCATGTCTTGGGGCAGCAGCCTGGGCGATACATTGCCGCGGATGAGAAAGTCGGTGGCCTGATAGACTCCGGGCAGATCCGTACCCGGAGTATCCTCCATCTTGGCATCCACTTCCGAACCCACGCCGATGAAGACGGCATCGAATCCTTCGGCGAAGAGTTGGTCAATCGTCATGTCGCTGCCGATGTAGGCATTGGGCACAAACTTGACGCCGGCGTGCTCGTACTCCTGCCACTTCTCGAACCACACGCATTTGGACAGCTTGAAATTGGGGATACCGTAGACGAGGAGCCCACCGGCAACGGGCCGCGCCTCGAAAATCGTGACATCATGACCCTTCTGGATCAAGACGTCGGCGCAGCTCAAGCTCGCCGGGCCGGCACCGATTAGGGCGACCCGTCTTCTCGTCGGGGCGCCGACCGGGATGCGGTAGCCCTGGCCGCGGCGCTCGAAGTCCACAGTGAAGGCTTCCAGTTCGCCGCACAACACCGGTTCGTGATCTTTGTTCAGGACACAAGATCCCTGGCACAGCTGCTCGTGCGGGCAGACGCGGCCGCAGATCTCGGGAAGCGAGCTCGTCCGGTGATACAGCTGCGCTGCCTCGATGAACTTCCCTTGTTCAATCAGCCACATCGCCGATGGAATGTCATTGTGAGCCGGGCACGCCAGCATGCACGGCGCGGGGTCCGGGCAGTGGACGCAACGCGAGGCCTCGCGCATGGCGCGCTCAGGATCGAACTCGATGACGACGTCTTCGAAATCATGCGTCCGATCCTTGGCGGGACGCAGATCGAGGTCGCAGAACGGCTTGTTCGCCCGCTCTTTGCGGTCTATCGCTAGAAACTCGCTGGGCACTGCCTGCATAGGTCCTCCAGCCGTCCGAAACCGAGCCCAGTATCATGATACCGAATGGCCCCTGTACACCAAAGGCTCTTATGTCATTTGTGCGATGGACAATTATCACGAAAATTGTCCGAAGGCATCAGCCGAATGACATTCGGCGGGGTTTGACCGCGGGGCACAGGAAGTCTGTCACGCGGCCAACTGGCTCGAATCCAGTTGATCCTGAGCGATTGGGAAGTTTCGCACTAGCGGACCCGGAGATCCACCGGGACCGCCGGCGGGCTTCCTCGGCCGTGGGTATCGTCATGCGCTCGTACCCAAATGCTCTGCTGGGAAATGAGAGGTATATTTGGAGATTGCGACCCTTGAGGTGCGTGGCCGTATGCCATCAAGGGACCTGTCACTGGACACCGCGTCCGCAATATGACCTCGGGCCGGGGCTCAGTCCCACCTATCACTCCTGATCGAGGATCCTGGGAGCCATCGTCGTGAGAGGACAACAAAGCATGAGAGCTGTTTTCAGACGCATCAATACCAAGACCAGGATCTGGCTTGGCGCTGGCTTGGTGATTCTTGTAGTCATAGCTCTCCTCCTGGGAGGATCAAGACGCAGAGCACAGAACAGCTCATTCCAGACTTCGCCGTTGGTGCGGGGCGAGCTTACGGCCACGGTCGGAGCGACCGGCACAGTTCGCGCCGCCCAAAGCGCCATTCTGAACTGGCAGACCACTGGGCTTGTGGAACGGGTCAGCGTCAGCGTGGGGGACGCAGTACGGAAAGATCAAGTCCTGGCGAGCCTGGCAATGGATTCGGTCCCGCAGAGCGTGATCCAGGCGCAGGCCAACCTTGTGGCTGCCCAGCGCTCGCTTGAAGATGCGAGGTCGATGACGGCCAGCGCCGAGGCGACCATCGCCTTAAAGGACGCCGAGGACGCGTACAAGAAGGCCTACGACTACCGGCTGTCCCTGAATGGAAAACAATGGATTGAGGAGGTCCGCATCAAGTACGTGGGGGGTCGGCAGGTGCCGGAGATCAGGTGGTACAAGGGGTACGTTGACCAGCAGACCATCCAGGAGGCCGATAACTCCCTGGCACTGAGGAAGGCCGAGCTTGATGACGCCAGGCGCCTCTATGAGCGCCTGAAGGATGGTCCTGATCCGAACGATGTGGCCGCCGCGCAGGCAAACGTGGATGCCGCTCAGGCAACCCTTAACACGGCGCGGATTGTCTCGCCGATCACAGGTACTGTGACGCAGGCGAATGCCCTCGTGGGTGATCGCGCCACCTCCGGGAACCTGGCATTTCGTGTGGATGACCTGTCGCGTCTGGAGGTGGATGTTGAGGTCTCCGAGATCGACATCAACAGTGTGGAGACCGGCCAGCCGGTGCTGCTAACGCTGGATGCCATATCCAGCGCCGAGTACCAAGGAACTGTGGAGCAAGTGGCGCAGGCCGGCGATACGGCCTCTGGCGCCGTGGTATTCACCGTCACCGTGGGCATGACCGACGCCGATCCTGCGGTCAAGCCGGGAATGACGGCGGCCGTGAACATCATTGTGAACCAGATGGCAGATCAACTCCTCGTGCCCAACCGGGCCGTTCGCCTCGTCGACGGCGAGCGCGTGGTCTACGTGCTCAAGGATGGTCGGCCCGAGCCCGTCAAGATCACCCTGGGCGCGTCATCCGACACCATGAGCGTACTCCTGGTCGGTGAACTTCACGAAGGCGATCCAATAGTCCTAAATCCGCCCAGTCAGGGCCGAGGTCCGTTTGGCGGAGGACCCGGATGACCGATCGCGTGGTCGATGCACGCGGCCTGACCAAGGTCTACAGGATGGGGGAGGTCGAAGTTGAGGCGCTGAGTGGCGCCTCCCTCACCATTGAGCGCGGCGAAGTTGTCGCGATCATGGGGCCTTCGGGATCCGGCAAATCCACACTCATGAACATCCTCGGCTGCCTGGACCGACCGACCGCCGGGGAGTACTTGCTCGACGGGACCTCCGTTGCCAGCTTGAACGATGATCAACTGGCGGAAATCAGGAACCATAAGGTGGGTTTCGTCTTTCAATCGTTCAATCTGCTCTCGCGGCAGACAGCGCTGGCCAATGTGGAACTCCCGCTGCGCTATTCGGGCACGGCGAATGGTCGGCGCCGTCAACGGGCACTCGAGGCCTTGGAGACCGTTGGTCTGGGCGACCGGGTCCTCCATCGGCCAACGGAGCTCTCGGGCGGTCAGCAGCAGCGCGTGGCCATTGCCCGCGCCATCGTAAATGATCCGGCCATCATCATGGCTGACGAGCCGACCGGTAACCTTGATTCGAAAGTCGGAAAGGAGATCATGGCCACGCTCCTCAGGCTGAACAAGGACCGCGGCACCACGTTGATCATTGTCACGCACGACCCGTTGATCAGTGAACAAGCGCGACGCATCATTCACATCCGCGATGGTCAGGTGGAGAACTCGTCCGGGGGCGGCGTATGAGCCTCTCACAGGTCTTGCTCGAGGCCCTGGAAAGCCTGAACTCGAACAAACTGCGCTCCGGCCTGACGGTGTTGGGCATTGTCATCGGCGTTGCGGCCGTCATCGCCATGTTGGCCGTCGGAAATGGCGCCCAGGCATCCATCACTGGATCCATCAATCAGGTTGGTACGAATCTCCTGTTCGTGTTCACTGGAGGGCATGAGGACGCTGGCATGCGGAATGCTCGCAGCATCACGCTCGCGGATGCCGCTGCCCTCGTGGATCCGTTCGCCGCGCCGCACATTCAAGGCGTGGCCCCTGTCCTCCAGGGTAGGGGCGACATTCTCTTCGCGGGGGAGACAAAGACGACAGATATTGTGGGCGTGACTCCCTCCTACGGGCCGGTCCGCAACATCAGCTTGCTGGAAGGCGATTTCATCAATGACGACCAATACTACGGTCGTGCCTCGGTCGTCATACTGGGCGTGGAGGTTGCAGACAAGCTCTTTGGTCGTCGCGATGGATTGATCGGCGAAAGCGTGCGGATTGAAGGCCAGCCATTCCGTGTTGTTGGTGTGCTGGCGCCCCAGGGCGGTAGTGCCTTCGGCTCGGCCGACAATCAAGTGGTCGTTCCTCTTACGACCGCGCAAGCGCGGCTGAGCTCGAGGCGGGGAGAGGGCACGGTCGACATAGTCTTCATACAGGCCGTGGACTTTCAAGCCGTTCCCGACGCGGCCGAGGAAATCGCTCAGATCCTTCGAACCCGGCATCGCACGCCGATCGGGGCTGATGATTTCACGATCTTCACACAAGAGAGCATCCTGAGCACCATCCAGAGCGTGACCGGCGTACTAACGATCTTCCTGGGCGGCATTGCGGCAATCTCGCTTCTGGTAGGTGGAATCGGCATCATGAACATCATGCTGGTCTCCGTCACAGAACGGACCCGCGAGATCGGTCTGCGCAAGGCACTGGGCGCCCGCAAGCGCGACATCCTGATCCAATTCATTGCCGAATCGTCGCTGCTCAGCCTTATTGGTGGGATCATCGGGATTCTCTTCGGCTGGCTGATCTCCTTTGCGGTCGGCCGCGTGGCCGCCGCAACGGGCAACGAATTCAATCCAATCGTTGGCTTCGATGCCATACTCCTGGCTACGCTTTTCTCCGCTGCAGTGGGCCTGTTCTTTGGCATCTATCCGGCGAACCGGGCAGCCGGCCTGGAACCAGTGGAAGCCCTGCGGTATGAATAGGAGCCCGAGCGGGTTTTGGGTATTTGCAGCGGGGGCGCTGGTAGCCGCATTAATCGCGGGCTGCGCCCGGCCGCCAGGTGGTAGCGAGCCGCCTCCGATTAGCACAGTCGCGCGGCCGCCCGAAGTGCCTTCGCCTCGATCAGCCGCGGTGGCGCCGCGACCCGCTCAAACCGCGGCTCCGGCGGCAAGCCCGACAACCGCACCGCTGAGCCCCCCGCCGAGCGTAGAGCTTCGGACGAAGGGGAATCTCTTCATTCGTCGCGGCCCAGATCTGGCATTCAATCCGATATCGGTATTGCTGAAAGGACACACGGCCCATCCGACCGGCCGCGATGTTCTGGCGAATTGGGTCAGAATTCCACTGCCCTCCGATGCAACAAGATCCGGCTGGGTCTCCGTCATGTCGCAGTTCACTGAGGTGACCGGCGAGTTGGATTCATTACCCGAAATTGAGCCCACGGAATGGCCGCGGCTGGCTTCGCTGCGCAACTGCACCTATCACCAGATGCTGATTCAGCCGGGAGGAGTGATCATACCTTCGATCATCAGCTTTCCCGAAAACGATGTCAGAGTCAATCCTGGCAGCTATGCTGTGTTGGACGTAGAGGTGGATGACTACCCTGAGGTCCTCAGTGCCCAGATCAGTGAAGGGATGACAGTGGATATTGTCACCGACGGAAGCGGTGAAAAGAGAAAGTGCCCGGTGCAGTGAGCCTGCACTTCCGTCCCGTGCTACAATAGCTCAATGCCGGACTTCCGCATACTCATCACGGATGGACTGGACGAGAATGGCCAGTCCATCCTTCGCGCAGTCGCCGATGTCGAGGACAGGACGGGCATTGCCGCGGACGAGCTCCTCTCGGCCGTGGGAGATTTCGAGGGTCTCATTGTTCGAGGCCGCACCAGGGTGACCGCGGCCGTTATTGAGGCCGGCCAGGCTCTAAGAGTGATTGGCCGTGCTGGGGTCGGCGTCGACAACATTGATCTGGTAGCGGCGCGAAAGCGCCCCATCACGGTTGTCAATGCGCCCGCGGCGACCACGACCGCCGTTGCCGAGCTTGCCTTCGGCCTGCTGCTGGCGGTGGCTCGCGAGATCCCGCGGGCTGACGCGGCGATGAAATCCGGTCAGTGGTTGAAGAAGGAACTCCGGGGTGTTGAGCTCGCGGGAAAGACGCTCGGGATCATTGGCTTCGGTCGCATCGGCAGGGAACTGGGGAAACGGGCAGCCGCATTCGGCATGAACATCGTGGCATACGATCCCTTCATGCAGGAGAACGCCATTCCAGCGATTGAGGCCGAGTCTGTTTCATTACAGGACCTCTATGCCTGGTCGGATTTCATCTCGCTCCACCTGCCATTCGACGTGCAGACACGCGATTTTATCGGTCCGCTGGCAATTGAACAGATGAGAGACGGGGTGCGCCTTATTTGCGCCGCCCGGGGTGGCATCATCGATGAGGCTGCCCTGCTGAACGCGCTGAATTCGGGCAAGGTTGCGGGTGTTGCGCTGGACGTGTTCGCGACAGAACCCCCGGGTGCGACCGAGCTCGTCAAGCACCCGCGCGTCATTGCCACACCGCACATTGGGGCTGAAACTTCGGAGGCGCAGGCTCGTGCCGCTGAGGACATTGCCCAAGAGGTGTTGGCGGCCTTACGGAATCAGCCCCTGAGATGGAGAGTAGCCTGAGTTCTTGTCAGGTACGACGTAGAGGGCATCCATGAGTGAGAAGCTGGGACAACTCAAGGAGATCCTTGGCGAAGTCGCTGATCTAAACGCTGCGATAAGTCTGCTTGGCTGGGATCAACAAACCTACATGCCGGCTGGAGGCAGCCAGGCGCGAGGGCGGCAATTGGCCACCGTCGGTAAGCTTGCGCATCAGAAGGCGACTTCACCCAGGGTTGGAGAGCTGCTGCAAGTCCTCAAGGAGGAATTCGAGGGCGCCGATCAGGACTCGGATCAGGCCGCCCTCGTCCGCGTGGCAGCCCGGGACTATGACAAGGCAGTGCGCGTTCCGTCGGAGTTCGTTGCGGAGCAGGCAGTCGCTACGACCGCGGCGTTTGAAGCCTGGCAGGAGGCAAAAGCCAAGGCCGATTTCAAGATCTTCCGACCTCATTTGGAGAGGGTCGTGGATCTGGTGAAGAGGTACATCACATTTTTCCCTCCGGCGGACCATCCGTACGACGTACTGTTGGACGACTACGAGCCTGGCATGAAGACCGTCGACGTTCAGGCGATCTTCGGCGCCCTGCGTCCGCGGCAGGTCGATCTCATTAGGGCGATCGCGGCCAGACCACAGGTCAACGACCGGTTCCTACACCGAAAGTTCGACGAGCGCAAGATCTGGGAATTCAGCGCCGAGATCACCCGCAGCTTCGGATATGACTGGCGGCGGGGTCGCATGGACAAGGCGCCACATCCATTCGAGACCTCATTCAGCACCAACGACGTACGCATCACGAACCGATATGAGGCCACCAATCCCATGGCAACGCTCTTCAGTGCCATGCACGAGGCCGGACATGCGATCTATGAGCAGGGTGTGAGCGGAACCCATGAGCGGACATCCCTTGCGCACGGCGCCTCGCTCGCCGTCCACGAATCCCAATCCCGCATGTGGGAGAACCTGGTCGGTCGTTCCCTGCCTTTCTGGGAGCTGATGTATCCGCGGCTCAGGCGCGCCTTCCCCGCCCAGTTGGAGGGCGTCGGGGTCAAGAACTTCCACAAGGCGATCAACAAGGTCGAGCCCTCCCTCATTCGCGTAAACGCAGACGAGGCGACCTATAACCTGCATATCATGCTGAGGCTGGAACTCGAGATCATGCTCGTGGAAGGCAGCCTGGCAATCAAGGACCTGCCCGAGATCTGGAACGCCAAGATGCAGGAATACCTGGGCATCATGCCGCGGAACGACGCGGAGGGCGTCCTGCAGGATGTTCATTGGTCCTATGGGTCGATCGGATATTTCTCGACGTACGCCCTCGGCAATCTGATCTCGGCGCAACTCTGGGAAAAGATCCACCAGGAGATTGGTGACCTGGAGGACAAGATCCGCGCCGGCAAATTCGATATACTGATGTCCTGGCTCCGGCGGAACATCCATCAGTTCGGTCGCAAGTTCGATCCGCAGGACTTGGTAAAGCGAGTGACCGGATCCCAGATTACGCCGGAACCCTACCTCAAGTATCTGACAGACAAGTACTCCGAGATCTACAGTCTGTAGGGTAAAAGGCAGACGCAAGCCCCGCCTTCGACTCGAAAAAGCCTCGTCCGGACCGGGCCCGCACCCCTGGATCGGAGCAGAGCAAGCGGAATCAACGGTGCCAACACTACAAGAGATGTTGCAGCGAACTCTGATTTTCGTGTCTGCCTTGACGATGTTGTCCGGCTGTGGCTTGCTTGGAGCGTCCGGTCCGCCGACTCCATATCCGGCCGAATACATCACCACCGCTGTACATCTAACAGCTGTTTCGATCGATGCCGCCACACAGACCGCCAAGCCTCCAACTATCACGCCCTCCCTAACCACCACACTGATCCCGCCCACTGTCGCACCCTCCGAGACGCCCACACCCGGACCGCGTGTTCCCCTGGCCGCCATCCAGGTTAGATCTCCGGGCCCCATGTCTCGCATTGTTTCGCCGCTCCAGGTGCAATTGCTGGCGATCGCGGGCGCAAGCAAGCGGGTGGAGATTGCCCTCTTTGGGGAGGATGGCCGCCTCCTTGGACGCACACTCGTCGCAGTGCCGGGCAGCGCAGCCGGCGATGCGGTCTCCGTCAAGATTCCTTTCGAGATCCGCGCCGCTGGAGAAAACGGTTATGTGCAAGTCAGCACCAAGAATGGGCGCAGTCGGCTTCAATCCCTGGTCACCGTGCCGGTGCTGCTGCTTTCCTCCGGGGTGAGTCAAGTCAATCCACCCGGCAATATGGTCTACGAACGGGTCGCCCTGGCCAATTTGGAGCCGGAGGCAGAGATCGCGGCTGCCTCGCTGGTTGTGGTCGGGCAGATCTTGCCATACAACAGCAATCCCGTGATCATGGAATTGATCGCAGAGGATGGTGAGAATCTCAGCCTGCGAGTGCTGAATGTAACCGGCACGCAGTGGCAAGCGGTGAGCACCACCCTGCCATTTCGGGTCAATTCGGCGCGGCAGGCGCGGCTTTTTGTCCACCAGGCACACAACGTACTCGACGGCGACGCCTACATCTTCAGCCAGCTACTTACTCTGGAACCTTGAAGCTGCCGCGCTTCACATGATCCGGCTGGGGCAGTATAATGCGGGCTGCTTCCGGGGCGTGGCTCAGTCCGGTAGAGCGCACGGTTCGGGTCCGTGAGGTCCCGAGTTCAAATCTCGGCGCCCCGACACCATGGCGACCACCGCCCATCAAGGGCGGTGGTTCCGTTGTGCCCGGGCTTGCAGTCGCCGCCGGACGCAGGCATTTGGTAGCGGGCATCCTGCGCCGCGAGGCTACGGGGACCAGCCGCTTGGCAGTCTTCGGGGGGCCATCGGCTGCTCCTCTGTTGTTCTATGCACCCAGGCCCGAACGAGCGTCGACTCTTGACGGATTGACATCGGCGGGAGTATAAGTTCAAGGATAGGTATGGAAATGCATTCTGTGCAGGCAAGGAAGGCGGTGATCGCCTTGGACGCGGATGACCAGTTATCGCGCCCAGACACGATTCAATCCAACTCCTCCGAAGTGCACCCGCTGCAGGTTCAAATGCGTCCGTGCGTTCCGTAGCCCGAGCCGGGCTTCCGCTTTCACCTGAGCCAGGATCCACCTTCGGAGCAAAGTCGAAGGTGGTTTTGTTTTCTGGAAGGAGTCAATCATGGCTTTCATCAGCGAACTAACGGGCCGGCCCGTAACGGATATTGACGGGAAGAGGATTGGTGTCCTGAGGGATGTGATCGCGCGCACCGTGGGCGAGTTCTCGCATCCCGTTGTGAGTGGCATCGTCGTCGAAGGCGCGGCGGGCGAGCGCCTGATCGCCTTCCGGGACTTGGCGGCGCTCCTTTCCGCTGCGATACCCTTGCGCAGCGCCGTCAAGGAACTCTCGGCCTACGAGGCTCACGATTCCGATATCCGTCTCGTTCGGGATGTTCTCGACAAGCAGATCCTGGATACGGACGGCGCACGCGTCGTCCGCGTCAATGACATTGAGCTCGTGCGGGTCAATGGGCACATCATCGTCTCCAATGTGGATATCGGTATGCTTGGCATTCTGAGGCGAATCGGCCTCGAACGACTTGGCCGCTGGGCTGCCAAGCGGCTTAGGGCAGATCTGGCCTCAGGCGCAATCTCCTGGGACTTTGTCGAGCCGCTGCTCCACGATCAATCGATGCGCCTGAAAGTCCCCTCCAGCAAGCTCGCTGATTTGCATCCTTCCGACATTGCCGAGATAATCTCCGACCTGAGCCGCGCCGAACACGCGGGCCTACTTGACAAGCTCGATCTGAAGCAGCTGGCTGATACCCTGGAGGAGGTCGAACCCGATTTTCAGGCGAACCTGATCGAGCACCTTAGCGATGACAAGGTCGCCGATGTGCTGGAGGAAATGGCGCCTGACGAGGCAACGGATCTCCTGGCCCAACTCCCCAAAGAGCGACGTCAGGGCCTGTTGAAGCTGATGGAGACCAAGGAAGCCGATGAGGTCAGGGAGCTTCTGCAGTATGGCGAAGATACGGCCGGCGGTCTGATGACTACCGAATTCATCGCCGTGGCGCCCGACATGACGGCGGCCCAAACCATCGATCACTTGCGCAAGGTTGCCGAAGACGCCGAGCTGATCTACTACGTCTACGTTAAAGATGCGCAAAATCGGCTTGTGGGTGTATTCTCACTCAGCGACCTGATCGTGGCGCCGCCTTCCGCGCCCATCACGGATTTCATGCATAGACGTGTGGTGAGCGTGGATCTTGACACCAAGCAGGACGAGATTGCCCAGATCGTCTCCAAGTACAACCTGATTGCCCTGCCCGTGATCGATGCGGCGAACCAAATGCATGGCATCGTCACCGCCGACGACGCTCTCGACAAGATCATCCCCACCGCATGGAAGAAGCGCCTGCCCCATTTCTTCGGAGCCCGCCAATGATCCGGGCCGCCGACTGGCTGCGGCAGAAGTGGACTGCGAACCGCTGGAAAAGGCGGTTCGTGCTGCTGCTGTCCGTCTTTGGCCCGGGGACGATTGCCGCCATGGCCGACAACGATGCAGGCGGAGTTGCGACGTACTCCATTGCCGGCGCCACATTGGGCTATGCCATTCTTTTTCCTCTGCTGATCATCACCTTGTTGCTGGGCATAACTCAGGAAATGGGAATGCGGTTGACGTTGGTCACTCGACGGGGCCTTGCGGACCTCATTCGCGAGAGGCATGGCGTGACTGTGTCGCTGCTGATCTTCTCCGCACTCTTCATCGCAAATCTCGGAACGATCACGACTGAATTCTCTGCCATCCGTACCGTCAGCGCGATCTTGCATATCCCGGGAACGCCGTTTGTTTTCGGTACCCTGCTGGTTGCCCTGTTCTTTATCACACGTGGCAACTACCGGGTTACGCAGAGAATAATGCTTGTCGTTTCACTCTTCTATATCACCTACATTCTTTATGCAGTTGAGTCCGGGCCTGACTGGGGTCTGGCGCTCGCGAATCTCGTATACCCCCACGGAGTAGCTTGGACGCCGCAGTATGTGCGTAACTATCTCATCATTGGCATGGGTGTCTTGGGAACAACCATCACCCCCTGGGGACAATTCTTTATCAGCAGTTTTGCCTTCGACAAGAAGCTCGGCACGGACACGCTCAGATACTCTCAGCTGGAAACCTATTGGGGCGCCTTCCTTACGGACTTCTTTTCGTTTTTCATGATCGTGGCAACGGCCTCCACGCTATTTGCACGCGGCATCCCATTGACGTCTGGAGAACAGGCTGCAGAGGCCATTCGTCCCTTCGCGGGCGACTTGGCCGGCACGCTGTTTGCCATAGGGATCCTGGCCGCCGCCTTCATGGGCCTGATCATTGTGCCGCTCTCCACCGCGTACGCCTTTTCTGAGTTCTTTGGCTTGTCCGGCAGCCTGGATAGCGACTATCAATCGAGCCGGACCTTCTATGTCCTTTTTGGCATCCAACTCCTGGCGGCTGCAGCCATCACTTCCGTCCCCGGGATTTCGCTATTCCATTTCGCGATCGCCACACAGACACTTAATGCCATGATCTTGCCGTTGGTCTTCTATTATCTGATCAAACTTACAGGCAGCCCCGACCTCATGGGCAGCCATGTCAATAGCGGATTCCAAAGAACCTTCACATCCTGGGCCTCGGTCGCTATTGTGCTCGCCTCCCTTCTGACGGTCGGGGCCGTGATGTTCCGCTGGTAGGCGGCGGGCACGGCTTCCCCTGCCGTGCCGGATTCAATCACCCGGGTGCTTGTCACTCCATCGATTTGAGTCTATACTTTTGAGAATCTTCGCTCCAAAGGAGACAGGAGAATGCACAACGCGCGAGACATCGTTCGTCAAAAAGGAGGTCGGGTCTTCTCGGTGAAGCCTGAAGCGGGCGTGCTGCACGCGCTTGAGCTAATGGCCGAGAACAACATCGGCGCAGTCATGGTCATGATCGACGACAAGGTCGCCGGCATCCTTTCTGAGCGTGACTGCGTGCGCAGGCTGGATCTGGCGGGCAAGACCGCCGGCGCTACACGGGTGCAGGAGATCATGACCGCCAATGTGCTGTACGTTGAGGCCGGGCAATCGGTCGAGGAGTGCATGGCGCTGATGATCGACAAGAACATCCGCCATCTCCCTGTGTACGAGAACGGGAAACTACTCGGGCTCATCTCTGTGCGGGACGTCCTGAAGGAGGTCGTGGACTATCAGAAGTTCATGATCACCCAGCTGGAGCATTACATCGCAGGTTCCAAGTGAGCTGGAGAACCGCATTCCTGCTCCGACTACGGTTGGTCTGTTTGGAATCATTTCTTGGGTGATCCACCGATGTCAGGGTCAGGGCTTTCAGGTAGGCCAGGCGCCATCGCGATTCAGCCCAGGTTCATTCGTAAACGCACGTTTCCCTGCACGCGGCGAAATCCTGTCGGTCTTCGGGGCGGTTGTTTTCACGGTTCGAAGCTGGTCAGTGCGGGGCTTTCTGCCTCACCTGCCCTGCTTTGCCTTTGATCGTTTCGCGACCGAATCAGACCAGCAGGATTGGTGTTCGGACACCCACCAGCAGCATTGACTATGCTACGGACGCCGGCGTCACCGGCTGAGGTTGCGGCGCCCCTATGGGCTGAAGGTCGGCTCCTGCCGGAATTCGGTGGAAATCCTGACGCCGATCGCCGTATCCACGTTGTGGACGCCAAGACGAATTCGGCCTTTGCCGAGCTCACCCGGGTCTTCGTGTCGCTCATCAGGAACGAGCATCGGCTCACGTACCACCAATTCCCCGACTCCGACCGCACACGACATGAGCTTGGCCAACTTCTCGATGAGCCGCAGGAGCGGCACGATGTTTTCACACAAAGCTTCGCGGTCGCCAGTCATCTCAAGCATGAGCTCCTCCAGAAGCTGACGGAATCTGATGGTCGGTTTGCAGGATGGTTGCCGCGTTGGTGAAGCAGATCCATGCAGGGGACCGCAACTGAGACGTTCGAAATGCGCTGCTTCCATGCCTTGCAGAAGCAGCTCAAGCGGCTGCACATAATTCTCGATGTATACTAGGCGCAATGACCGAGATGCTGGCTGATCAGGAGCGTGCGGGACTAAGACGCGAGATTGAACCCTTTGTGGCTTTGGGTCGCTCCGGGCTTCTTCCCGCCCTGTACGCCGCGCAGCAGCTGCATGGCTGGCTCTCAGAACCTGTGGTGGCCGCGATCGCTGCGGCGCTGCGCGTGCCGCTCGCTGATGTGCACGGCGTCATCGAGTTCTACACTCTCTTCCACAACAAGCCGGTTGGGAAGCGCATACTGAGCGTCTGCACTGACCTTGCCTGCGCGCTCAGAGGTGGGGACGGCGTGCTTGAGCACCTGTGCCGCGCTCACCATGTGCGGCCTGGACAAACGTCGGCGGATGGCGGTATCACCATCCAGTCGACCCCCTGCCTCGGACTTTGCGAGCAGGCGCCTGTGGCTTTGGTCAATGATCAAGCCGAAACCCATATCGATGTGGCGAACGACTCCTACGAGCTCGGCCGGCCAAGATCCATCGTGGGCGGCCCACTGCGGTTGCTCACCGCTAATTGCGGCCACGGAACAACCAGTCTGCAAGGGCACGGGGAATACTCTGCCTTCAAGAAGGCCCTTGCTATGAAGCCGGAGGCGGTCGTCGCTGAGATCAAGGCTGCTGGACTCGTCGGCCGCGGTGGAGCGGCATTCCCTACCGGAGTCAAGTGGGCGGGCGCAGCCTCGGCGGACGGACTCCCCAAGTACGTCGTCTGCAATGCCGATGAGTCCGAGCCCGGCACGTTCAAGGACCGTGTCCTTCTGATCGACGATCCACATTCCCTCATAGAGGGTATGCTGATCGCGGGTTACGCCATCGGCGCCGAGCGGGGTTACATCTATCTTCGTGGCGAGTACCCGTACATCCTCCCGGTACTGGAGAGCGCTCTGGCGGAGGCGCGCAGCGCGGGCCTGCTTGGCACGAGCCTGCAGGGCTCCGGCTTCTGTTTTGACATTGAGATCCGCCTGGGCGCCGGTGCCTACATATGTGGTGAGGAGACGGCCCTCTTTGAGTCCATCGAGGGTAAACGCGGCTTTCCACGGGTGAAGCCGCCATTCCCGACGACCTATGGACTTTTCGGCAAGCCGACTGTCATCAATAATGTGGAGACTCTTTTCAATGTCCCGCTCATCATCCAGCGCGGGGCTGCCGAGTACCGGCGCATTGGCACTGAGAAGTCCCCGGGGTCAAAGCTGTTCTGTGTTTCGGGCGATGCCGGGCGGCCTGGCGTCTACGAAGTCCCCTTTGGAATAACGCTTCGTGAATTGCTTGACTTGGCCGACGGGGTGGCCGAGGGAAGACCGCTGAAAGCCGTGCTGTTCGGTGGTGCCGCCGGTGCATTCGCCACGTCCGCGCACTTGGACGTCAAACTCACGTTCGAGGACTTGCGCGCCGCGGGCTTGCCCCTCGGTTCAGGCGTGGTCATGGTATTCGATGACAGGCGCGACCTGCGGGATCTCCTTGCTCGACTGGGCCGCTTCTTCGCGCATGAGTCGTGCGGAAAGTGCTATCCCTGCCAGCTGGGAACGCAGCGCCAAAAGGAAGTCCTGGAGAGGATCGCCGCAGGAAATCCTCTGCGTGGGGATCCGGAGCGACTCCAGGACGTGGGTTGGACCATGACCGATGCAAGTCTCTGCGGGCTCGGGCAAACGGCGGCCACGGCGGTCCTGTCCGCGATCCAGCTGTGGCCGGATCTCTTCCGGCCGGGCAGGTCCCCGGTTCAAGATTCCGGGCGCGGTCGTGCAAAGGCATCTCCGCCTCCTCGTAGGCAGCCGCGAAAGAAGACCAAGCCCGGCATTTCGAGACGGCTGGCGAAGAAAACAATCGCCCGGAGATCGCGCGCAGGCGCCAGCGCGACACGGTCAGCTGCCAGGAAACCCGCGGCGCGCAGGCCGAGGGCTGATCAAAAGAAGGTTCGCCGCTCGCAATAATGATCCGGCGGTTTTGGAGTCGATATGGCTGAGACTGTCTCGCTGGAGATCGATGGCCAACAGGTGGTGGTGGAGCAGGGCACCAGTCTTCTGGACGCAGCGCGCCAGATCGGGAAAGACATTCCCACCGTGTGCTACCACACGGCGACCACCAGCAACGGTCTGTGCCGCCTTTGCGTGGTGGAGGTCGAGGGCCAACGGCTTCTGCAGCCCGCCTGCATCGTGAAGGCCGCGGCGGACATGAAGGTCCAGACCCGCAGCGAGAGGGTCACGCGAGCGCGCAAGACCATCCTTGAAATGCTGGCTTCCACCATGGATCTGTCCGAGGCCTCCGAGGTGCTCCGCATGATGGAAGACTATGGAGCGGTGCCGGCACGCTTTCCCGCGACCGCACGGCGCGAGGCGGTGGTCAAAGATGACAACCCGATGTACATCCGTGACTATGCCAAGTGCCTGCTGTGCTGGCGCTGTGTTCAGGTGTGCGCTGACGATGCGCAGTACACGTTTGCCATCAACTTCAGCGGCCGCGGCTACGAGACCCAGATCGCAACGTTCTTTGATCGTTCCATTCCCGAGACCACCTGCGTCCTATGTGGGCAATGTGTGGGGGTCTGCCCCACTGGAGCCCTGAAAGCGAAACGGGAGTATCTTCTCGAAAGGGGAATGAGCCCTGAGGAGATCGGCGTGCTCAGTAGCGGAAAGAAACAGCGCCGAGAAAAGCGCAATTGATTTTTTGGTGTTCCAGACCCGCCTGGAATCGGAAGGAGCGGCCGCATGATCCAGCCCGATCGAACGATTGCCACGACCTGCCCGTATTGCGGCGTGGGATGCCAGGTCGATCTGCACGTACGAGATGACCTGATCTACCGTGTTGGCGGGCGTTTTGATAGCCCGGTCAATCGTGGCAACTTGTGCGTCAAAGGACGATTCGGCACGGACTTCGTTCACGCTCCGGATCGTCTCGCCCAGCCACTGGTGCGCGCTGAAGGGAAGCTCCAGCCCGCCAGCTGGGATGCCGCCCTGGATCTCACCGCGCGGCGCCTGCTCGACATCCGGCACAAGTCGGGGCCCGACTCGATAGGCTTCCTCGTTTCGGCAAAGTGCACGAACGAAGAAAACTACCTGCTGCAGAAGATTGCCAGGGGAATCATTGGCACGAACAATATAGATCACTGCGCCCGTCTCTGACACAGCAGTTCCGTGGCCGGTCTGGCCGCGAGTCTGGGATCGGGAGCGATGACCAATTCCATCGCCGATATCCATTGCGCGAATGTTCTCCTGGTGACGGGCAGCAACACCACCGAGGCACATCCGGTGCTGGCCCTGGAGATGAAGGCGGCGGTTCGCCGCCACGGCGCCCGCTTGATTCTCGTCGATCCCCGCGAGATTGAGCTTTCCGAATTCGCCGCCGTCCACCTCAGGCCGCGCTCCGGCACGGATGTGGCAATCCTAAACGCAATCGCCCATGTGATTATTGTCGAGGGCTTGCTTGATCGTGAATTCATTGAGGCTCGCACCGAGAACTACGCCGCCCTGGAAGCCGCGGTGGCGGAGTGCACTCCGGGCTGGGCCGAGGGCGTATCCGGCGTGCCGGCAGACCTGATCGTCGAGGCGGCGCGCCTCTACGGCGGCGCCGCAAATGCCGCCATTTTCTGGGCCATGGGGATCACGCAATCCTCGCATGGAGTCGACAACGTACAGGCACTTGCCAATCTGGCGCTGCTCACCGGCAACTTTGGGCGTCCTGGCACCGGAGTAAATCCCCTGCGCGGGCAGAACAACGTCCAGGGAGCCTGCGATGTGGGGGGATTGCCGAACGTGCTCACCGGATATCAGCCTGTCGCCGATCCCGCTGTCCGCGCCAAGTTCCAACGGGCTTGGGCCACGAGTGATCCGCTCCCTGCAGTTCCCGGACTTACCCTGACCGAGATGATGAATGCCGCGCTCCAGGGCGGAATAAGAGCTCTATTCATCATGGGGGAGAACCCGCTGCTTTCAGATCCGAATCTAAACCACGTCGCTGAAGCCGTTGCCAGCCTTGAGTTTCTTGTTGTTCAGGACATCTTTCTCAACGAGACGGCGCGCGAGGCGGATGTTGTGCTTCCGGGCGTAAGCTTCGCTGAGAAAGAGGGCACCTATACCAACACCGAGCGCAGGGTGCAACGTGTGCGCGCGGCAATGCCGCCGCGCACCGGCGCCCGCCGTGACCTGGACATCATCTGCGCACTGGGCACGCGGCTAGGTGGTTCCAATGGGGATCACCCACCGGTCGGCCCGCGCCCGACTTCGGACTGGAACTACCCCGATGCGGCGGCTGTCTGGAATGAGATCGCCGATCTTACTCCGTCCTTGGCCGGGATCTCCTACGCCCGTCTGGACGGCGACGGCCTTCAGTGGCCGTGTCCCGCGCCCGATCATCCCGGCACGCCGATTTTGCATCGCGAGAAGTTCACGCGGGGACTGGGCAGGTTTGCGGCTGTGGGCTTCCGGGAACCGGTCGAAAACCCCGATGGCGACTACCCATTCGTTCTCAATACGGGCCGGATTCTGCAGCACTGGCACGGAGGCACTCTGAGCCGCCGCTCCGTCGGGCTGAATGCCTTGGTGCCGCGGGGGGAGATCGAGATCAATGCCCGCGACGCCGCGGAGCTGAAGATCGCCAACGGAGATCCTGTGAGGGTCGAGTCACGCCGCGGAGCGGTCACAGGTGCCGCCCGCCTGAGCGATCGGCTGCCGCGCGGCATGCTATTCATGAATTTCCATTTTGCGGAAATGCCGACCAATGCGCTTACCGGCGATGCTCTGGATCCGGTGGCAAAAATCCCAGAGTACAAGGTGAGTGCGGTCCGAATCCAACGAGTATGATGAGTCAAATGGCCGGCTTGCGGGCCCGCGAGGGGGGTTCGCGCGAGTGACCCGATCACGGCCGAACGGACAACGGTGCCTTAGACGTTAGGACGAGGGTTCCCATGAGCACCATCAAAAAAAAACAAATCAGGCCCGATCACTGCGGATCGGGTTGTCAGTAGCACATGTCCCTACTGCGGCGTGGGTTGTACTCTGGAACTGCATGTAAAGGATGATTTCATCTACAAAGTTACTTCTCCGTTTGATTCACCAGTCAACCATGGCAACCTGTGCGTCAAGGGGCGATTCGGCTACGACTATATCTATCATCCGAGGCGCGTGCTGACGCCGCTCATTCGCAAGGTCCGGCAGGAGCCGGGCGGGCGAACGCAGGCGTTCGATCTGTCTGAGTGGCGCGCCGCGTCCTGGGATGAGGCCCTTGACTATGTGGCCGACCGCCTGGCGGGCATCTACGAGCGTGAAGGATCCGATGCCATGGCGGTCTATTGTTGCGCGAAAGCGACGAACGAAGAAAACTATCTGCTGCAGAAGATGTACCGCACAATCCTCAGAACGAACAACATCGATCACTGCACGCGGCTCTGCCATGCGGGCAGCGTGATCGCCCTCCAGCAGGCCCTGGGCTCATCAGCAATGAGCAATACAGCCTCCCAGGTCCTTCAAAACGATGTCTTCATGGTTGCTGGCTCGAACACCACCGAAAACCATCCGATCATCGCCCTGCAGATGAAAGAAGCCGTGAAGAAACACGACGCCAAGATGATTGTCGTTGATCCCCGGCGCATCGAATTGGTCGAGTTCGCCGAGTTGTGGTTGCCTCTCAAGCCTGGGACGAACGTGCCTGTGTTCACCGCAATGGCCCACGTACTCGTACACGAAGACCTGGTGAACCATGACTTCATCAATGATCGCACCGAGGGTTTTACGGAATTTGTGGCTTCGTTGGAGAAGTTCACGCCGGAATTTGCGGAGCAGGTCTCGGGCGTGGCAGCGGGGGACGTCCGCAGGGCCGCTCGGCTCTACGCGCGGGCAAAGAACGCGGCCATCTATTGGGGCATGGGCATCTCGCAGCTTTCCCACGGAACGGCCAGTGCTCTTGCGCTCATCCACCTGGCCTTCCTCACGGGACACGTGGGGCGAGACGGAACCGGCCTGAATCCTTTGCGCGGCCAGAACAACGTTCAGGGCGCCAGCGACATGGGCGCCATGCCTTTCCACTATCCCGGATACATGCGCGTCGACAATGAGCAGAACGCAACCAAGTGGGAGCGTGCCTGGCACATCCAACCGGGGGGCCTGTCACGCGAACTTGGCCTTACCACGACGGAGATCCTGAGCCACGCGCACGAGGGCGGCATCCGCTCGCTCTACATCATGGGAGAGAACCCCATGATGTCTGAGCCGAATCTAAACGTCACGCGACACCACATGCAGCAGCTCGAGTTCCTGGTGTCACAGGACCTGTTCATCAACGAGTCCGCGGCATTTGCCGACGTCTTTCTGCCTGCCGCACCGTTTGCAGAGAAGGATGGCACGTTCACCAACACAGACCGCCGCGTGCAGCGGGTACGGGCTGTTCAGCCGCCGCGGGGCCAAGCCCGAGCCGACTGGGAGATCATCTGTGACTTGGCCGGGCGTCTTGAAAGCCGGCTCGGACGGGATGTATCGGCTGGCTGGAACTATGGCTCCCCGGCCGAAGTGTTCGCCGAGATGGCAAAGGTCGTGCCGGACTTCGCAGGCGTCACCTATGAACGTATCGACAAGGTCGGCCTCCAGTACCCAGTGTGGGATCTGCATCATCCTGGCACGCCGACGCTGTTCACCGAATCCTTCCCGCGGGGCAAGGGCAAGTTCACACCCCTGGACTTCATCCCGGTCATGGAAGAAGCTGATGATGAATACCCCTTCATCCTCACCACGGGACGCGTTCTTGAGCATTGGCATGGCGGCTCAATGACCCGGCACTCGGCGCTGGACGAGGCCTACCCGGAGGCGCGCGTCGAGATGAACCCCGCCGACGCCGAGATGCACGGCATAGCGGACGGGATGCCAGTGCGGGTCGCCTCTCGGCGCGGCGAGGTCGTGCTGCGCGCCTCGGTCACCGAGAAGACCACGGTCGGTGTGGTCTTCATCGCTATGCATTTTGTCGAGGCGGCTGCAAACCTCTTGACCAATGATGCCCTCGATCCGCAGGCCATGATCCCCGAATACAAGGCATGTGCCGTGCAGGTCTTTCCGGCACGCACAGACCAGCTCGCACGGCCCGGCGCGGTTCTGAACCGCGGCCGATATTGAACTCTGCGCGACGGCAGGACCTCAGAGACAAGTCTCGCCCCGGTGGCCCTCTTGTTTCCGTGTTCTGGAGACCTTGGGTTTACTTCGGCCTGAACACCCATCCAAGATCGACTCCCACCGTTCCGGATGCGAGTGCGCGTTCGTCGGTCGGGAGCAATTCAGCGGCCGCCTTTGCCGAGATGAGACTGATGGGCTTGCGCCTGTACAGTGCCCTGTATAGTGCCGCCGCCCCGGACTCGCTCCACGCGTACTGTAGGTGATCGCACTTGGAGATATCCAATGGCCGCGTGTATCCTCGCAGTGTCTTGAGTCCATCGATGCTGAAATACGTCTCAAAGTAACTCATCACCAGTTCTCGCAGCGAGCGGAACACAGGTTCTCGATATCTAAGCCAGGCATAGTTGGACTTGGCGACGGCGCCCCAACCTCCGTTCCGATGGAAGATCGCCAGCACGTGATCATCATCGAGCTTCTGGCCGCTGCGGTCAGAAGCCGGGACCAGATCCAACAACAATCCCGTATATCCGATGCGCCGCATCGCCAGCGCCGCCAGCAGGCCGCCGTCCAGGCAGTGACACTGGGCGTCTTTCATGACGTCCACGGGGCAGCGGTCTCGCTCTTCTCCCACGTACGGTAAGCTATCGAGATATCGCTGTATGTCGGCGGGTGCCTTGAATGCACGGAACGCCTGCCGCAGCTGCGCCGGGAGGCGCCGCTCGAACTCGCTGAGCATGCTCATCCGATTTCGCCCTGGTACACGCGGTATCTGCGAAGCGGTCGGGCATCCAGCTTCTTGATGGCGTTGATCATCGCGTGGTTGTCCTCGAGGACGTAGTTGATCTCCATCCACAGGTCCCGCGAGAACAGCGTCTCGTACAGGGCCCTGTAGATCAAGCTGTCAATGGCCCTCCCCTGGTACTCGGGCACCACGCCCAGCGCGAACATGCGATATCGCTTGAGCCTTGGAATTCCCACCAGCAGCTTGAGCCAGCCAAATGGGAGCAAGTGCCCATTCAATCCCCTGAGCAAATGGTTCACGTCCGGTATGGCAATCGCGAATCCGACGGTCCGGCCGTTCCGGTCCTCCGCAAAAATTATGGCCTTCGGCTGGATCACCGGCCGCAAGTCCCGGGCCGTTTGTCGCACCTCCGCCTCAGTAACCGGCGAATAGCCCCAGTTGGCGATGATGCTCGCATTGGAAAGCTGCTCAATGAGCTTGACCTCGTCGTCGAAACGCCGCAGGTCCAAGGGCCGCGTGCGGACGCCGTAGCGTTGCTGCACGGCATCGGTCAGGTTCAGAATGCGTGCGGGGATCTGGTACCCCTCTTCTGCTGAGATTGCCCAGCAAAGCAGGTCTTTGACCTTCTTGAGCCCGAAGGCAGTCAGGTGATCATTGTAGAAAGGAGGATTGTAGGGCGCCATCACCACGGGGGGAGGGCTGAAGCCCTCCACGACCATGCCCCACTCCTGCGACACAAAAGTCCATGGTCCACGCATGACCCGCATGCCGCGGCGTTGCAGCCAATCCCGGGCGGACGCCAGTAGCAGTCGGGCTGCCTCTGTGTCCCGGCTGCATTCAAAGTACCCAAATAGCCCGATTTGATCTTTCCAGAACTCCGCGGCAAGGGTATCCACGAAGGCGGCGATTCGCCCCACGACGGATTTCCCTTTCCACAGCAGGAACAGCTCCCGATCGCAGTGTTCCAACATGGGATTGCGCCGCGGATCGAATTGACCGCGCTGATCCTGGCGCAGAGGCGGGACCCAGTTCGGATCCTCCCTGTACAGGGCGTATGGCAGCTCAATGAACTGCTCAACGTCGGCGCGCGATTGGACAGCGCGAATTTCCATGCCGTCACCGATTGTATTTCGGAACCGCTCGTTTGTGTGATCGCGCATTGGCGGGGATGCTGTCCATTTACGTATTCTGCCCAAGGCTGTAAACTTTCTCTCATTAAGCGAGAGTGCAGGATCAGGATGGGAGAGAGGCACGCCGCGGGAGCCCCCATGTTCGCGGTCTTTCGTAAGCGCTCTTTTTCAGTGCTTTGGTGCGGAGAACTCGTTTCCGCGATGAGCAACTCAGGCTCTTTCGAGCATTTGCCACGCCGCAAGTTGCCGAAGAACTCTTGAAGGGCGGCGTCAGCTTGGGCGGCAAGCATGTGGAAGCCACTGCCATGTTTGTGGATATGCGGTCCTCTACCGCCATTGCCGAGAACCAGGACCCCGCCGAAAGCATTCAAAGGCCAACGACTACTTTGCGCTGATGTTCGATGCCACCAGCAATCATGGCGGCATGCTCGATCAAGTGATTGGTCACGCCTTAGTGGCGGTTTCTGGCGCCCCGCTGCCGAATGAGCTTCAGGGCGAACAAGGCGTGCTCGCCGCGCTGGAGATGACGGGTAACCTGGCCGTATTCAACGCTGAACAGTCAGCGCAGAAAGGGACGTCTGTGCCCTCAGGCATTGGCATCGCATCCGGTGAGATGATCGCGGGCTACACCGGCATGCAGCGCAGCGCCACGTATACCTGTGTTGGCGACACCGTCAATCTTGCTGCCCGTATCGAGGCCCACGCCAAGGTCGCCGGCCGTAGCATCCTTCTCGATGAGACCACTCGCAACGGACTTCCGCCGACGATCTCGGTCGAGAGACTGGGTGCGGGCCAGTTCAAAGGCAAACAGCAGGTCGTCGAGATTTTCAGCTTGCGCAATAGGAGCAGCGGGCTGCCTGAGCTGGGTCCGGCAGCCTCGGGCGGCTAGGCGTACGCCAGGCTGTCGCGAACACTAATTCGTGTGGCGCTAGTGGCAGGCATGATCGATGCCACGGCGGAGATCACAAAGATGAATCCCAGCCACAGTCCGACCGCGCCCCAGTTGTACCGGTAGTCGAGCGTCGCGCCGAACATTGCCACGCCCAACGCCCGGGCAAGAAGCGGCGTGGTAAGAAGGGAAATGGGCACGGCGATCACCCAACTGAGCAGCCCCTGGAGCACGCCTTCCATGATGAAAATGCCGAGGATCGTGCGCGAGCGCGCGCCCACGGCGCGCAAGACTCCGATCTCTTTTGTGCGTTCGATCACGCCGATGGATAGCGCCCCCATCAATGCTATGCCTCCAACAAGTGCGACAATGACGGACAGGGCGAGCATCATGGTGATGACCATGCCGAACTGGAAATTATTCGTGGCGCGCTGTGCCGGAATCGTCTGGCTTTGGACCACCTTCAGACCGCGATCGTCCAGCAAGTTCTTGACGGTAGTGGTCAAGGCCTCGGTGGACGCAGCATCGTGATTTGTCGTGCGCAAGTACATCCAGCTCCCCTGGTTGTACCTCTTGGTCGTTTTCTGCAGTGCATCAAGCGGAGCATAGATCGTGTCAGAGCTGAAGCCTCCGGTGAAGACCGGATCGTACAGCCCGATGACCTGCCACTTGTTCTTTCCCAAGTCACCCAGGTCAAGTGTGACCATGTCTCCGACAAGAATGTGGTTGTCCTCGGCGACCTGGCGTTTTACCACGATCGCTCGCCCGTCGCCCGGCATCAGCCACCGCCCGCCAACGATCAAAGGTGTGTAGAAATCGCTGCCGGGGGGAATCCCCTCGATGCTTGACCCGATGCCCGCTTCCTTCACCAATTGACCCTCTTTGTACAGGCTTGCTGCTTGCACCAGGTGGAGTTCCATGTCTTCAACGCCGCTCACGGTTCCAGTCAGCGAGGAGACATGTTCCAGTCTTTCGTTCTGCCTGAAAGCAATAAGCGAGTCATAGCGGCTGCGCGCATATATGTTGTCCATGGTGAGCGAGATGGACGAGTTCAGGCCCATGACCATCAGGAATGCGCTGCCCGCGGTGACCAGCACGATCTCCGTCATCAAGAGTCTTCCCTTCCGGCGGAACATATTCCCAAGGGCTGTGGCATAGTGAGATGGAAGCCAGCGTTCGCCAAAGCGGTCCACTGCCCGGTCGAGCCGACTTGAGCCAAAAGTACCGCCCAAGCCATAGCTCGCGATCGCCTGCCGGACCGTCATTGCGGCCGCCCTGGTGATCGGAGCCAGGCCGGCAAGCACGGGGGTCACCAGCGCTGCACCGACCTGAAGTCCGATCGCCTTGGTGGAGAATTGGAACGGAGTGAAGTCAATATTGAATAGGTCCAGGAAATAGCGCGCAACGCCGTATGCCACGATTGCGCCCAGGGGCAGCGCAAGGATCAGGGCCAGCAGGCCAAACACGAATGTGCTGACGAGGAACACGCCCGCGATTGTGTTGCTGCTTGCACCGATGGCCTTCAGGATGCCGATTTGGTTCGTCTGCTGAGTGATCTGGTTCGACAGCGTGTTGTAGACCAACACAACCCCCATCAGGACCGCGATCACCGCCAGGACTTCCTGCACCAGAACAAACCCATCCATGAACACCCGGCCCCAGTGTCTGTCGGGGTCCTGGTAAAAGAACCCACCGATCCCTATGTTCTGCTTGCCGAGCTTGTCCTTGATGGCCGTGGCGACATCTCTTGCGTAGTCGGGGCTGTACGGAGTCACCCGAACATAGAAACTTCCGTACGTTCCAATTGGGACGTCGAAGCGCTCGAGGCCCTCTCCGCTCATAAAGAAGACTGCAAGATCGAAAAACTGCGGCGGGGGCACGAATGGATGCCGGATCAATGTCGAGATCGTCGCCGTGTGCTCCTGATTGCCGATCTTGAACATGATCGGGTTGCCGACACCCAGCTTGTTGTATTGGGCGGCCATGCGTTCCACGCCCAAGTCTTCCTTGTCGGATGGCCATTCACCCTGCCTTAGCTGGACGAGCTCGTACTTCTGGTGCTCGAAGTCGCCCCGCATGTGGATGACGCCCTGCCGCCATTCATCCTCAGGGTGGATCTTGTACTGGACGCCGATCTCATTGAACGGTTCCACATCCTCAACTCCGGGGAGGTCCCGCAGGCTATCGATGATTTCCGGCTCGACTTGCTGCGTAAGGTTGACCGTGATGTGCGGCGGGATGACTGAGCGGTGCGAGCGGTCCATCTCAGTGCTCATCATGTCGCTCATGCCGAAGATCGCGCCCATCGCGAAAACACCGACGGCGATGCTCAGGACGGTCAGCAAGGTGCGCGTCTTGTTGTGCCAGAGATCGAACCAGATCTTATGCCAGATGACGCCCATGTCAGGAACCGGCCTGGCTATCCCGTAGGTTTTCCTGCTCGTGCGCGTCCGCGGCCTTGTGCAGGAGGTCGCGCGTCACCTCTGATTGGCCCAACAGCTCTTGTAGCTGTTCATAGCCAAGCTCCAGCACCTCCACCGCGCAGCTCTGGCAGGCACGGATGGAGGCGCGGTTGCGATGCTCGTGAAAGAACTCGATCTCCCCGAAGTACTTTCCGGGGCCGAGTTCCAGAGCCACGACGTCAGATTGGTTGTGGCGCGGCAGTACCACCTCCACCGTCCCCTTTGAGACGATGTAGAAGGCGTTCGCGTCCTTGCCCTCGGTGATGATCATCGCCCCGGCTTCGTACCTGCGTGGCTTCACCTTGTGGCTTGCCGCCAACAGCTGGTCGAACGAAAGCGTGGGCAGCGCCTTGGCCACGTATTCATTGACGATCTCACCGTCGGCGAGCAAGGCCGTGCGATTGGAGCGCTTCGCCAGCCCGCTGTCGTGTGTGACGATGATCACGGTCTTTCCCTGAGCCACCAGGTCATTGAACAACCCGAACACAGTCTCGGCGGTCTTGGAATCCAGGTTTCCCGTTGGTTCATCGGCGACGATCAAGGGTGGATCGTTCGCCAGGGCGCGCGCCAGCGCGGCGCGCTGCTGTTGCCCGCCGGAAATCATGCTCGGCAGCTTGTGCTGGTGTTCGGCCAGGCCGATGATCTCGAGCAGGTGCTCGGCGCGCTTCCGTCGCTCCCGAGGCAAGTACTTGCCACTCAGGTCCATCGGCAGGATCACGTTCTGAAGCAGGGTGAGTGCAGGAAGCAGCTGGAAGAATTGGAACAGGATGCCCAGGCTTCCGCCCCGCCAGAGCGCCATTTGGTTCTCGTTCATCTCGTGCACAGCGGTGCCGTTGATCCACACTTCCCCTGTGGTCGGCCGATCTATGCCCGTGATCATGTTCAGCAAGGTGCTCTTGCCGCTTCCGGATTTCCCGATGATGCTTACGAATTCTCCCGGAAGGATCTGAAGGTCGATGCCTTTGAGCGCGTGGTAGTCGCCCGCGGCGCTGGTGTAGTACTTTTGAACGGCCCGCAGATCCACCATCAATGAACTCGCGCGCTCGGGCTCGGGTACCGGATTTGTGGACATCACGCCTCTCAATCGCTGGAAGATGGACGCCGAACTCCCTGCCCCAAGATCGATATCAGTGTCATGTCGAATGGGCGGGCTACCCGCCGAAGGTCACCTGCGCGGTCATTCCCCAGCGCATATCTGGCTGCCTTTCAGCCAACAGGATCCTGACCGGATACACGACATCGCCCTGGCGGTCGGAATAGTTTAGGTCGACCGAGAGTACTCGCCCCCTGAACTCGTCGTCGGGCAGAGAATCGAGCGAGACGGTGACTTCCATGCCCTCACTGATGCTGACGACATCGATTTCCGTCAGATCGCCCGTCTTGACGATCCAGCCGGAGAGGTCGGCGATGGTGACGACGGCATGCCCCATCTTTGCCAACTCCCCGACTTTCAGATCCAGTTGTGCGATGGTGCCAGCGAAGGGTGCCCGGATTTCTGCTGTCGCCAACGCGGAGCGGGTTCCCATGCTCGCCTCGGAGATGGAGGCGTCGTGCAGGCTCTGATAGCGCCTCTGGGCGTCCGCAAGGCGCGCCTTGGCCGTTGCCAGCGCCGAGTCGAGCTTCAACCACTGAACCGCCTTGGTGTACTTCATCCACGCGATATCGACGTGCTTCTTGTACACCATCGCGACTTCGTCATATTCCCCCGTGTCATACAGCACACGATGTGGCAGGCTGGGGTAGACGAATCCGCTAAACGCGCTGCTTGGCTTGAGGGTCTTCCGGCTGGTGTTCTTGTACGGAGAGAACGCAGCCCTGGCCGCGTCGAGTTCTGCCAGCCACGTTTGGGATGCTTCTTGCGCGCTCAGGCCCGCGAAGATGCGCGGCAGCGGATACACGTCAAACTCGCTCTGTGCGACTCGAACAGCCTCGTAGGCGCTGCCAAGCTCAAGTGCAGCCTCGGTCTGGGCTGTCTCCAAGGTCTGCGCATTTGTGCTGTCAAGACGGGCCAGGAGTTGACCGGGCACCACCTGCTGGCCGGCGGAGACCAGTACCTCGCTCACGAGGCCATCGACGCTGGGTGCCAGGTCGACGAAGCGAATCGGCTCAAGGCGCCCCTCGGCGGTCACTCCGGTGAGGTCCGCCACTGCGGGCATCGGCGTCGGGGCGGTTTGGATCGCCGATGCTGAACCACAACCCGCGGACATGCAGACCGCGAGGCCCAGCAATAGAATGAGTACCAGCCTGCCTTTTTTCATGCCCAACCTTCTCAGGCCTCTTCGCGCGTGGATGCGGATCAGCGTGGAAAGCTGACTTGTGAGGTCATGCCCCAGCGCATGCCGGGATGCGACGTCGTCACCAGGATGCTCACCTCATACACGATGTCACCCTGCTTCTCGGCAAAGTTCTGCGCAATCGACATAACGTGCCCGTTCAGTTCCACGTCCGGCATCGCGTCCAAGGTGAGCGTGACGGGTTCGCCCTCCTCAATATGCACCACATCTATCTCCGTCAGGTCGGTCGTCTTCACGATCCACTTGGAGAGGTCGGCCATGGTCACCACCGGCGTGCCGGCCGCCTCGAACTCGCCGACCTTCAGTTCCAGGTTTGTGATGGTGGCCGGAAAAGGCGCCCGCACCTCCGCGTTGGCAAGGGCTGCTCGCAGGCCCGCCGTATCCTCTGCAAACGATGCGTCATGCAGGCTGTCATAATCCTTCTGCCCCTGCGCGAGTTGCGTCCTGGCATTCTCCACCGCGGACACGCGATCCAACCACGTCACCGCCCTGCGATAATCGTCCCACGCGTCGTCCAGCTCCTTCTTTAGTCGTTTGGGTGTGCTCCGCAAGATCGGATTGTCTTCCTCGGCCTCCGTCAACTTGAGCTGCCTTTCGTCGAGGTATTTATACCGTTCGAACGCATCACGAGCCGCGTTGAGACGGTCCTCGGTGACGCGCACCGCCGCGGTCGAGGTCGAATCCGCGAATTCGTCCGGAATATCGAAGATGTCAAGCTGGTATTGGGCATCCCGCACGGCCTGATACGCGCTCGTGATGGCCTGCAAGGCCTCTGCCTGGGCGGTCTCCAGTGTCCTGGCCTCGGAATTCTCAAGGCGGGCGATGACTTCACCGGCCGTGACCGTTTCGCCCTCCTTGCGAAGTACCTCGCTCACCAATCCGCTCGTATTCAGAGCCAGCTGAGCGTACCGGACGGGTTCAAGCCTGCCCTCGGCCACGATGACCGAAGGTGCGGTGATCGTTGGCGCAGCCTCAAGCGTGGCTGATCCGGCGGGCGCCGTGGAACAAGAACTGACCAACACTCCAAGGATCGGAAGTGCCGTCAGTAGACTGCTTCGGATGTTCATCATTGTGAAACCCTCCTGATCCAGATTCGGTGTCAAGGCCTCACTCCAGGAATGCTCAGGCCGGGATGTGCTCGGATACAGCGTGGCCGGCCCCGGCGCGGCCCAATCCCGAAGGTCAAGCCGAAGCCTTGGATTGCATACGGCCGCGCCGTATGGAAGTCGCGAGGAATGGCCGGAACTGCCCGTCCATGATCCCATCGCATGCCTTCCCCAGGACGATCGAATGTAGGCCTCTCTCCTGGGTGCTCTGCTTCCTGGCGGGTACGCAGCGCATCCGTGGCAGTCGCCCCTACAGCTCCCGCGCTGAAGCCGCAACTTTTCCATCGGGCACGAAGATTATACGGCAGAAGAAGAATGCCGCGCCGTTTTCCGATCGGGGGCTTCGTCCCGAGTGGGGGTTCTTTCTTGCGGTCCCGTCTGCGGGCTGCGAGCGGAGCTGGCGTGGGGCTTAGACGGAGGCACCATGCGCGGCGCCATTTATCCAGGCCCTGCCGTCACCGGCCAGCAGCGCGTCAGCCTCGGCTGGACCCCAGGATCCCGGCTCGTATATTGCCAGTCGGGGCAAAGCCTCGGATTGCCAAGTCTTCATTATCGGATCGATCAGACCCCAGGCCGTCTCCACCTCATCGGCCCGTGCAAAAAGCGACGCGTCGCCCGCCATGGCGTCCAACAGCAGCCGCTCGTAGGATTCCGGGATCTCCGTGCCTTCGAAGGATTCTGCGTAGTGGAATTCCATGTCCACAGCGCGCATGTCCGCCACAGTATCCGGCACCTTCGCTTCGAACCGCCAGTGAATGCCTTCATCCTGCTGCAGGAAGAGGATCAAGACATTTGGCCTCATCCGTCCCTCGGCCCCTGGAAAGAGATTGTGTGGAGGCCGCTTGAACTCGATGGCAATGTGAGAAAGCTTGTCCTTGAGGCGCTTGCCGGAGCGCAGGTAGAACGGCACCCCCTGCCAACGCCAGTTGTCGACCTGGAATCGCACAGCCGAGAAGGTCGCTGTCTGCGAATCGGGGTTGACGCCCGGCTCGTGGCGATAGTCCCGGTACTGGGCACGAACCGTAGCGTGCGCCACGCCCTCGCCATCAAGCGGCGGGATCGAGGCCAGCACCTTTACCTTTTCGTTGCGCAGGGCAGCCGCGTCGAACGAGGCCGGCGGTTCCATGGCGACCAGCGAGGCGAGCTGCAGCAGATGGTTCTGGAACATGTCCCGTAGCACGCCGATGCTATCATAGTACCCGGCGCGATGTTCCAGTCCAACTTCCTCGGCGACGGTGATCTGAACATGATCGACATAGTTGCGGTTCCAGAGCGGTTCGAAAATTGTGTTCGCGAAGCGGGTGACCAGGATATTCTGTACCGTCTCCTTGCCCAGGTAGTGATCGATGCGGTAGATCTGCCGTTCGCGCAGCGCCCTGTGGATCTGGAGGTTTAGCCGCTGGGCTGATTCGAGGTCCGTTCCGAAAGGCTTTTCGATCACCACCCGGCGCCAGCCAGCTTGTTCGTGCAACTGCCCGGTCTCTCCCAGGAGCTCGACGATGTGGGGAAAGATCTCCGGCGGCGTCGCCAGATAGTAGAGGCGGTTGCCGAGCTCGATTTCGCCATCACTCAGGGCCCGTGCAAGGCTTCTGAAGTCCTCCTCATCATGGTAGCCACCCTGGTGATAGACAACATTCCCCGCGAAAGCCTGCCACTCCGCGTCCTCGTACTTGAAGGAGGCATGCTCCCGCAATCCGTCGCCCAGGTGCTTGCGGAATTCCTCGTCTGTGAACGCGGTCTTGCTGTGGCCGACGATTCGGAAGGGCCCTGGAAGGCGGCCCTTGCGGGAGAGATTGAAGAGCGACGGGATGAGCTTCCGTTGCGCTAGATCACCGGACGCCCCGAAGATGACAATGGATGTGCGGATATCGTCGGCCACTATGCACACACTCCAATCCGAGAGGCCATTTCAGTCTGCGGTTTTCACCGCGTGCCCGCCGAACTGATTTCGCATGGCGGCCACCAGACGTGCGGCGTAGTTGCGCTCGTCTCGGCTCGCATACCGGGTAAGAAGCGCAAGCGTGATGACCGGGGCGGGAATCCCTTTCTCGATGGCCTCCTCAACTGTCCAGCGGCCTTCGCCCGAGTCTGCCACCCAGGGCTCGATCCCGGACAGCGTGGGATCATCATGCAATGTCCGCGCCGTCAGTTCCAGCAGCCAGGAGCGCACAACGCTTCCGTGTTGCCAGATCTCGGAGATCTTCGCCAGATCCAGACCAAACTCCGACTTGGCCTGCATGATGCTGAATCCCTCAGCCAGCGCCTGCATCATCCCATATTCGATTCCATTATGAATCATCTTGACAAAATGACCTGCGCCGCTCGGCCCAACGTGCCCCCAACCCAGCTCCTTGCCGGGCGCAAGTGTTTCGAAAATCGAGCGTAGCCTTTCGATCACCTCCGCTTTGCCGCCGAGCATCAGGCTGTAACCCACCTCCAGGCCCCAGACGCCTCCGCTGGTTCCCGAGTCCACGAAATCGATGCCGCTGGCCTCAAGCAGTGCGGCGTGCCGGATCGTGTCCTTGTAGTTCGAGTTGCCTCCATCGATCAGACTGTCTCCCCGGTCAAGGCGCGCGCAAAGGCTCTCGATGGTCTCATCCGTGATCTTGCCGGCCGGTATCATCAACCACACAACTCGGGGGGGCGCAAGCTTCTGTATCGCTGCCTCGAGCGAGGGCGCTCCTTCTGCGCCGATCTTGATCGCAAGATTCACGGAATCACGGCTCGGCGCGTACCCAACCACGCGATGCCCGCCGCGGACAAGCCGCGTTGCCATGTTTAGGCCCATCTTGCCGAGACCGATCATTGCCAGGTCCATGAGAACTCCTCCAGGCGGCTGTACTACGTGCTGCTGGCGGCCCCGGCGTCCAGCAACCAGATCAATTCTCCGTCCTCGGGTCGTATGCGCTGCGCAGGCAATTGCTCAGGCTGCCACACACCATACAGGACGCCCGCGACGACCTTGGACTTACCCGCGCCCTGGACCAGAAACACTATGCGTCGGCCCCAATTCAGGACAGAGGGAGTCATGGATACGCGCCAACTCGGCTGATCCTGGAGGTCGGCCTTGACGGCCACGGTTGGCCTGCTGGTCTCTTCGCGGGAGCCGGGGAAGAGTGATGCCGTGTGACCGTCCTCGCCGAGCCCTAGCAAGATAAGATCGAAGCGGGGCCAATTGAGCGGCGGGCTTGAGTTCATCCTCAGGACCAGGGCGTAGTCTTCGGCGGCCGGTTCCGGATCAAGCTCGGTACGCACACGATGGATGTTCTCCGGCGGAACAGGTACGTGGCTCAAGAGGAGATCATGGGCCTGCCGGTAGTTACTGTTCAAGTCCTCGGCAGGCACACAGCGCTCGTCCCCCCAGAAAACGTGCAAGCGAGGCCAATCGATGAGCTCCCTGTACGGTGACCGAGCCAGAAGGGCATACATGCCTGCCGGTGTCCTGCCACCGCTCAAGCAGACGAGGAACTGACCTCGCTGGCTGATTGCCTGGTTCGCCGTCTCGATGAAGAGAGCTGCTGCTGCATGGTTGAGGGCCTCTGGATCCTTGAAGACCCTGGTGTCGGGCTCTACACCTGCCATGCCAGGTGCGATCTCAGAAGCCGTCTCGCGGCCTCCACTACTGCTTGGAGAAAATCCTCTGCGTTTGTTGATGCGCGCCAGTCAATTGCTTCTCCGAAGGATACATGCGGGACAAGGTCCAGTTTCCTGCCCAGCATTTGCTGGATTACCTGGATCATCATGGCGAGGCGCTGGCGGTCAGGACGCGTCCGTTGCAGCCACGTGACAGGATGGCGCATGTATGCCGGCAAGATGACGTTGCTTACTATGCTGGTCACCACGCGGGTCTGGGGCACTTTGCTCAGGAAGACGCCGAGACTGCGAGACCACCTTGCAAGCTGCTCTTCGGCATCCGGCATGAAGGATGGATCGGGATCGATGTTCCCGCGTGCGAAGAGCAGCAGTGCGCCGCCCGTTTTCAGGTGCCGGATGCCTTCGCGCACCGCAAGCATGCGCGCCTGGATACCCTGGTGTGGCAGGAAGATCATGTGCTCGCCGATGTGCGTGAGACTCTTAAGAAATGGGACATCGCTGGCGATGATCTTAAGGTCCTCGCGACCGGCGCTGGCGCCGATGGTCAGCGAGTCGACGGTGCCGGGGTGATTGGAAGCTATGACCAGTGGCCCCTCGGCTGGGATGTTCTTCAGGCCGCGTGCCTCGAAATCCTTCACCAGGCTCAAGAGCACCCAACGGGCGGCCACCGCCATCCCTTCCTCAGCAATGAGAAGATCTGCCTTGGAGAAGATCTCGCAAAACCGCCGTGTGGCCCGAGACAAGACTGGCTGCAAATGCCGGCCCGCCCACCCCTCCGGACTCAGGCCCATGGCGCGGATCACTTCGTTGTTGATGAGCCTCGTGAGTGTTGATACATCCGCGGTCATGCGCACTCCGGCCAAATTATACGTCCGATTGCGGGCCGAGGCGCATTGCGCTAGAATGCATGCTCAGTTCCACTTCTCACTGCTGATCGAATCCCAGACGCCGCGAGGCCTGCATCCACCCCCCTGTGCTGAGAATACTCCTTGATCGAGCTCAGGCCCATCGCCGGAAGGCCTTTCGCCTGCCGCCGGCGCGCCCCTTGGCCTCCCCGGCCCAGGCCCTGAGATTCGTCGACCAGCGCGGTTTCATCTTCCTCTGGCCCATCAAGGGCATCGACCTTCCGAGCATGTGGACCGCAGTCGCCGGCGATCGGCCGGTGGCCGAGGCGCATGACGATCCCGGTCACGTTACCTGGGGTTGGAAAGATGATGCGCTGCCCAAGCGCATGTGGTACTACGCCAAAGTGCTGCGCCGCAAGGCAACCATCATCTCGCTCGACGCCGCGCCGTTCTTCTATGCGCTATCACAGAATTTCGGCTCGATCGAAGAAGATCACCTCGTGGCGTACCAGGACGGTCGATTGACGCTGGCTGCCAAGAATATCTACGACGCCCTGCTGACGAGCGGCCCTCTTGACTCCATCTCGCTCCGCAAGGCAGCCCACATGGCGGGCGCCAAGGAGTCCGAGTGGAACCGGGCACTAGAGGACCTGCAAATGGACTTCAAGATCCTGCCCGTTGGTGTGGCGGAGGCTGGGTCCTGGAAGTATGCGTTCATCTACGACATCGTCGCGCGACATTATCCCGAGTTGCCTGCGAAAGCGCGCCGGATCACTGAATCTCAGGCTCGCCGAAAGCTGCTGGAACTCTATTTTGAGTCGGTCGGTATTGCTCAGAAGCGCGACATCCTGCGGCTGTTCAGATGGTCCGCCGAAATCACTCATCGCGCCTTCATTCCCCTCATGCAAAACGGCATGGTGGTCGGCGCCGAACATCCGAAGCAGCACGGCGAATGGCTGGCCTTGACTCGACTCTGCCGATAGGCCGGCCGGTGCGCCCCCTGCCCGACCAATCAGAGGCGTATTCCCCAGCCGATCTCCGCAGCAACTCAACAAATGCGCGGCAAGAGTTCTCCGGCGGGTAGATCCACAACTCGGGTTCCACCGACCGATGTCTTGGCCACAACCATCCCGGCGTGATCCTTCACGACGCGCCCAATGATTGCAGCCTCACCGCCGTACTGATTCTTGCGCATCACCCTCAAGGCTCGATCGGCGTCCCCCTGCGCCACGATCGCCGCCATCTTGCCTTCGTTCGCTATGAACAGGGGATCAAGACCCAGCATCTCGCAGGCAGCCATCACCTCCCTCCGCACTGGCACCTTGGTCTCTTCGAACTCGATCCCTACGTGCGATGCCTCAGCCAATTCATTCAAGACCGCGGCCAGACCGCCCCGGGTGGCGTCTCGAAGACAGTGAATGCGGATGCGGGCCTCGATCATGGCTTGCACCATGTCGGCCAGTGGCGCGCTGTCACTTTGTATCTCAGTCTGGAACTTTACGCCCTCGCGCACAGACATCACCGCAATTCCATGGTCACCGACGGTGCCGCTAATCAACACCACGTCGCCGGGCTCGGCGAGGTTTGGGGCGATGGCAACCTCTTCAGGTATCAGACCGATGCCCGAGGTATTGATGTACAGGCCATCGCCGTGACCCTTGTTGACAACCTTTGTGTCGCCCGTCACGATCTGAATCGCCGCCCTCTCGCTGGCCTGCGCAATGGAGCGTGAGATCCGGGCCAGAGTCTCCATCGGCAGACCCTCCTCGAGAATGAAGCCGACCGACAGAAACAGCGGCTTTGCTCCAGCCGCGGCGAGGTCATTGATCGTGCCATTGACCGCCAGTTCACCAATATTGCCGCCCGGAAAGAAGAGGGGGCTGACCACAAAGGAGTCGGTCGTGAAGGCCAGGCGGCTGCCGCCCACCTGGAGGGTAGCCGCATCCGAAAGCTGTCCCAGCAATGGATTTTGGAACTCCAGTGCGAACAAGTGTCGGATGAGATCATTCATCATTTTTCCGCCCGCCCCGTGTCCCATGACAATGGTTGGGTAGTTCTTAAGGGGGATGGGACAGGTCCAACCATCAAACGAGGGAGACGCCATTATTGCTCCTATTTGTCATGGAAACATTATACTGCCACGGATTCGCGATCCTGTGCGCGCGGGTTCCGGTGGCGGCCCGGCCGCCGCAGCCTCTGTTCACGATCGGCGTAGACAATGGTGGACTTGGCGTAGGCCGCGTTCTGTTATACACTCGTTGCACGCGGGAACACCGGGAGAGCAACATGGATAAACGGAACAGAACACAATTTGGACTGGGTGTGCTGCTTGTCGTGCTCGGAGCATGGTTCTTCGCGGTCCGGCAGATACCTGCCCTCAAGACCTGGACAGAGATCCAATTCGAGTGGCCGTTCTACGTTGTCGGCGCGGGTGCCGTGATCCTGCTGGTAGGTCTGATCACGGGCGCACCCGCGATGTCCGTACCTGCGTGCATAGTCGCAGGCATCGGCGGCATCCTCTACTACCAGAATCGTTTTGGTGATTGGGAATCGTGGTCGTTCCTGTGGACCCTCATTCCCGGTTTCGTCGGAGTCGGTTCCATCCTGGTTGGCTTGTTTGGCGAGGACACGCGCCACAATCTTGGCCACGGCATCAACCTGCTGGTGATCAGCGCCGTGCTCTTCCTCGTTTTCGCCGCTCTCATGCAGAGGCTGAACATACTCGGACCATACGGTCCGGCCGCGCTGCTGATCTTGCTTGGCCTGTATGTCATCGGCCGGGGGCTGCTGCGCTCCCGCGGCGGCGGAGGCCAAAATGCGGCGGGGTGAGATCTTCTGGGGCATACTGCTGGTTGTTCTCGGCGGCCTGTTCTTCCTGAAGACCGCGGGCTACCTGCCGGGGGATGTCTTCAGCTGGTTCTGGCCACTGCTCATCGTGGCCGCCGGCGGCTGGATGCTCCTGGGAGGACTCGGTGTGCGCGCTGACTTCCCGCCGGTAAAGAGCTTCGCGGTTCCGTTGCAGGGGGCCAAAGAGGCCAGCCTGACGATCAACCATGGAGTTGGACGGATGGAGTTGCGGGCGGGCGCATCCGCGGATGAGTTCTTGACGGGGACCGCGGCGGCCGCAATGAATCACTCGGCGCGCTTGAATGGCGACCGACTTGAGGTCAACATTGACGCCGGCCCAAGCTTCATGCCATTCATCGGGCCCGAGGGCGGGATGTGGCGCTACCGTCTCAATCCTGACGTGCCCACGACGCTCTCGGTGCATGCCGGTGCCAGCCAGCTGGACTTCGATCTTACCGACCTGCGCGTCACCCGCTTCAGCTACGATGGCGGCGCCAGCAGCCTCGATCTGGCCCTGCCCGCGCAGCTCCCCAATGTCCTGGTCGGCATTCAGACCGGCGCGGCCAGTCTGCACATTCGTGTCCCGCAAGCCGTCGCCGCGCGTGTGCTCATCAAGAGCGTAGGATCGCTGACCGTCGATCAGGTTCGGTTTGTGCCGCGCGGCGCCGGGCTGTATCAATCCGCCGACTACGATTCGGCGCAGCATCGCGCCGATATCACGATTGACGGCGGCGCTACCTCGATTCGCGTGGACTAGGAGGGCACATGAAACGGGTTGATTTTCGGATCTTGATCGGCGCCGGCCTGATCGTCATGGGGGCACTGATGCTGCTGGAGCGCCTGGGCCTCTTCCGCGGCGTGGTCGATCTGTTCTGGGGTGCCGTCTTTCTCATCGGTGGCGCCTACTTCCTTTATCGCTTTGCCAGCAATCCGAGCATCGATTGGTGGGCGGCTATCCCGGGATTCGCGCTTGTGGGTCTCGCGTCGGAGAGCTTACTACCGCGCATGTTCGGCGATTGGGGTGGCCTGTTCTTCCTCGGCGCCCTGGGCCTCAGTTTCTTTGCGGTGTACCTGAGCGGCCGGCACCGCTGGTGGGCGATCATTCCAGGTGGCGTCTTGATCACACTCGCCGTCATCACGGTCCTTGAGGAGAGGCTGGGAGTGCAAGAGACCGGCGGCTTCCTGTTTGTGGGTCTTGGTCTCACATTTCTCTTGGTGGCGGTGGCCGCGTCGATGCGCTGGGCCTACATCCCCGGCGTGATCCTGTTGGCGTTCGGAGCTGTCCTGAGTACAACGTACGTCGGCGCCCTGGATTTCCTGTGGCCTGCCGCGCTGGTGGTTTGCGGCCTGCTCCTGATCTGGCGATTTGCCAGAACGCGGTAGTGGGCCGTGCCTCAGACGGCGGCAGCCTTGATTCGCGGAATTGCGTTGCTGGGAGACTCCAGGTTCAGCAATGCGCTCATAAACCGCGTCATTCGCCATGGACTTGGCCCCTTCTTGGAGTCGTCTCGCACACTGGTCGCGTTCGTCGACTCCCAAGGCCGGCCTGTGGCGGGCAATCCGGCGTTTGAAGTTCTCCGCCGCGGCGATCCATCAGGGGTGTCCTTCGCCGATCTGGTCCTTTCTGAAGATCGGGCGCTGCTGCAGCAGCTCCTTGAATCAACCCACCGTGACCGCATGCCAGTCCGTGGGCGGATCCAATTTGGCTCCCCGGAGAAGTACATCACGTGTGATTGCCTCCTTGTCCCGGCCAGCAGGGGTGCCACGCTGGTCTTCGCGGAGCCATTGCATGCGGATTTCGATCTGCTCATTGCGAATGAACAGCTAACCGAGGAGCTGCACGCGACCCGGTCCGCTTTGGATCAGAAGACTGCGGAGCTGCATGCCGTCGTCGCGCAGGCCGATGAGCTCGCCCACACGGATAGCCTGACCCTGCTGCCAAACCGTCGATCCATCATATCGGACCTGCAGCGCCAGGTCACGTATTCCGAACGCTACGGCACGCCGCTGGCGATCTCCATGATCGATCTGGATGGCTTCAAGGCCGTGAACGACGGCTCCGGTCACCCGGCGGGAGACAGGATCCTGAGTATCCTGGCTCGCACCCTGCGCGATTGCATCCGGCAGCCCGACGAGATTGGGCGATATGGCGGCGACGAGTTCCTTGTGATCCTGCCAAATTCGACCGCCAGCGCAGCGAGCGAGCAGGCATCTCGCTTGTGCCAGACCGCCCGCTCGACCCCCGTACCCGTTGCGGACGGGAACCTGGTCAGGCTGACGCTGAGCGCCGGCATCGCGCAGTTCAAACAGGGTGACGACGACTGGCACTCGCTGCTTGAGCGTGCCGATCGCGCACTGTATGAGGCCAAGCGTCTTGGCGGCGATCGGTGGCTGTTTCTCGAGTCCTGATCAGGGGAGGGCCCCTGGAGAGGTAGGTGCCTGATGGAAAAGATTGATCTGCTGGTTCGTGAGTTCCTGGATCTGAAAAAGATCGCTGTTGTGGGAGTCTCGGACCGACGCGAGACGGGCTGCAATTCCAACTACCGCAAATTCAAGGCTGCCGGATACACGGTCTTTGCGGTGAATCCGCGCATCAAGACGTTCGACGGTGATCCGTGCCACCCCGACCTGGGCTCGCTCCCCGAGACGCCTGACGGGGTCTTCATTCTGGCAAATCCTGGGGTTACGGAGGATGTCGTCCGTCAATGTGCTCAACTTGGCATCCGCCATGTCTGGATGCACTGCATGCTCGGAACAAAACCTGGTAGTGGCCGGCGCATGACGAGCGTTTCAGCGGAGGCCGTAGAGCTCTGCTCCAGGAACGGGATCACCGTCATTCCGGGAGCCTGCCCCAATCAATTCCTTGAGCCCGACGCTGGGCACGCCATGATGCGCAGGTTGTGGCGCCTCTTCGGTTTCCTCAGGGTGGGCTAGGCAGGATGTCGAATGGCGTCAATCTCGGAGGCAACGGACGTTTCCGCCGCAGATTCCCCGCGCACGGCTGGATCGGCCTCATCCTCACCTCGGTATCGTGGTGGCTCAATTGGGGTCTCGACGGACCGCGCACGTCGTGGGCATTCTTTCCGCTTTGGTTGGGGTATTGCCTTGTGGTCGACGGATTGGTCCGCTGGCGCAGCGGCACATCGCTGCTCAGCCGCAGCGCGCGCCGGTACGTAGGACTCTTTGTCGTCTCAGCGCCGGCATGGTGGTTGTTCGAGGCGCTGAACCTGCGAACGCAGAATTGGATCTACCTCGGTGCCCAGCACTTCTCTTCCGTTTCATACGCGTTCTGGTCCACGCTGAGTTTCTCCACTGTGCTTCCGGCCGTCTTCGGCTCGGCTGAGCTGTTCGCCAGCCTTGGCATTCTCAATCGCTTGCCGGAAGGACCGAGGATCCACCCGGATCGTGGAACGTCGATGGTGTTTTTCATTGCCGGCTGGGTGACTTTGGGGATGCTGCTCGCGTGGCCCCGGGTTTTCTTTCCGTTCGCCTGGTTGTCGCTGTACTTCATTATCGAGCCGCTCAACGTCTGGATCGGGAATCGCTCGCTGACCGACTCGACGCGCAAGGGGGACTGGCGTCCGATTATCGCTTTGTGGCTGGGGGTTCTCCTGACTGCATTCTTCTGGGAGATGTGGAATTTCCTCTCATATCCGAAATGGATCTATCAAATTCCATGGGGATCGTGGCTGCCCGTTTTTGAGATGCCGTTGTTGGGATATGGCGGCTATCTTCCGTTCGCCCTCGAGCTTTTCGCCCTCTATCATTTTGTGCTTGGGCTGTTGGGGCAGCAGCACGCCGACTACGTCCGAATCGCTCCCGAGTGATCCTGCCACGCTGCTAGTGCGGGCGGGTTAGAATTGGCGGATGCCTTCGAATGTCGAGATCAAGGCCCGTGTCCGCGATTTTGCCGCGTTGAGCGACCGCGCCCGGCGGTTAAGTGACACGCCGATCCAGGTGATCTCTCAGGTTGACACTTTCTTCATCACGAAGACCGGCCGCTTGAAACTGCGGGAGCTCGATTCCGGACGGGCACAACTGATCTACTATGAGCGTCCGGATCGCGAAGGGCCAAAACGCTCGGACTACACCTTTTTCGAAACCGGCGATGCCGGCACGCTCAAGGCGCTGCTTGCCAGAGTCCTGGGAATTCGAGGAACAGTGGAGAAAGTTCGCCACCTGTACATGATCGGCCAGACTCGCGTCCACCTGGACAAGGTGAAGGGACTGGGGCACTTCATGGAGCTCGAGGTAGTCCTTGAGACCGGCCAGTCGGAGGATGATGGCCGCCTAATCGCCGAACGATTGGTTTCGAGACTGGGCATCGAACCGCACGACCTGCTTGAGTCTGCCTATATGGACCTGATCGAGCAGGCCGGCTAGCCGCTGGCCGCGTCCGCCCTGGAGAGTGAAAATGCCCACCGTCAAATCGATCCATCACATTGCGGTTGTCGTCAGGGACATGCAGACGTCGCTGTCCTTCTGGCGGGATGCTCTGGGAATGGAGCTTCGCGAACTGCGCGATGTTAAGGCCGAGCAGGCCCGGGTGGCGTTTCTGCCCGCCGCCGGATCCGAGCTGGAGCTTGTGCTGCCCACCACTGACGATTCAGGCATTGCGAGGTACCTCGCCCAGCGCGGACCCGGAATGCATCACCTGTGTGTGGAGGTGGATGACATCAATGCCCTGATGGCGCGGCTCACAGCCATAGGGGTTCGACTCATCAATGACGAGCCGCAGCTCTCAAGTGACGGACGCCGATACGCATTCGTGCATCCCGAGTCGACGGGCGGCGTGCTCGTCGAGCTGTATCAGGCCCAGGAGAAGCAGCCCCGATCAAGCGGCTGAAGTAGCATGCTCGAGGATATTGCGACGATCCTGCGCGAACATTGCCGCCTGGAAGCGTCGGCATTGGTGTTGGTCGGCGTCTCCGGAGGCCCAGACAGCCTGTGCTTGATGCATGTTCTGCGCGCCCTGGGTCATCGCCTGATCGTCGCTCACGTCGACCACCAATTGCGTGCCGAGTCTGCCGTCGAGGCTGCTGCCGTGCAGCAGGCGGCCGAGAGCCTGGATTTGCCATACGTTGTGCAGCGCCTGGATGTGCGCGAACACGCACGGTCGAAGGGCCTTTCCATCGAGGCGGCCGCCCGCGATCAGCGCTACGCGTTCCTCTTTGCCGAGGCGCGCCGGCGTTCCGCGCAGGCGGTGGCGGTGGGGCACACCGCTGACGACCAGGTTGAGACCGTGCTCATGCACCTGATTCGAGGTGCCGGCATTGTCGGACTGAAAGGCATGTCGTACCGATCAATGTTGCGTCCATTCGATGCCGCTATTCCGTTGATACGCCCTTTGCTCGGAACATGGCGCCGCGAAACGGTCGAATATTGCCGATCATATTCAATGGCGCCGGTCCATGATCGCAGCAATGACTCCATGGAATACTTCCGCAACCGTGTCCGCCACGAGCTTATTCCCGCCCTTGAGTCCCACAACCCTCGTGTGCGTGAGGCAATCTGGCGCATGGCGGAGACGCTGGCGTCGGACCTTGCCCTGGTCGAAGAGCGGGTCGCCGATGCATGGAGGCAAGCCGTACTTCGCCAAACCCGGACGTTCGTGTGCTTCGATGCGGCTGAACTGGTGGCGCAACCGTTGGCTCTTCAGCGACGCCTTGTCCTGGCTGCCGGACAGCAGCTACTGCCGGATTTCGAGATCGGTTTTGCAGCCCTGGAGCGGGCTGCGGGCTTCATCTCCAAGGCGACGTCATCACGGCTCGCCCTCGGCGGCGGCCTCACTGTGAGCCGCGAGGCTGAGGCGATCTACGTAAGCCTAGGCAGGCAATCGCTTCCCCTTGATGCTTGGCCGCAGATCCCGAAGGAATCGGTCACCATGCCCGTCAGCGTGCCAGCGAAGGTACCGCTGGACAATGGCTGGCAATTCAGCGCTCAATACTCGCCGCTCGCAACGTCACTGGTGGATTGGATCTCTGAAGGCGGCGACACCTTTCGTGTCTGCCTGGACGCCGATTCATTGCCGTCGCCACTCGAGTTGCGGCCACCTCGCCCAGGCGATCGACTCCAGCCGCTTGGCTTGCAGGGTCATACCCAGAAACTCTCGGACTTGTTCGTGAACGGGAAATTGCCGGCGCGCGCCCGCGGCCGTTGGCCGCTTCTGTGCTCGGGAAGGACCCTCGTCTGGGTGCCCGGTTTTCGCCCGGCTGAACCGTTCAGACTACAGAAAGGAACGCGCCGCGCAGCCTATTTCGCGGTATCGCGCCATGGCGGGCAAGATCCTCCGGATTGACCGCAGGCAGATCGTCAGGCCGCGTCTGCCAGCTGGCGCAGCTTCAAATGGATCTCTCGCCACTGTATCTTTGAAACCCCCATCTTCTGCCGAACTCGATCCGCCTCCGTGCCGGCAACAAAATCCTGCAACGCGCAGGTCCACCGGCACATGTCGAAGGAAAGGTGTTTCTTGAGGCCGGCCTCTTCGCCGATGTCCTCGAGCAGGTACTCGAGTCTCCGCGGTGACCACGGAAAGAGCTGGTCGACTGGATTGTACTGCTCCAGGTAATCGCTGTAGGCGGAGATCCATTCGTCGGGCAGTCCGAGCTTTCTCTCCTTGTACCGGTTTGCAGGACTCGAATAGCGTATGAACACCTGAGGGCCGGCCTGTGCGCTCAGGTCGATGTGGTTCAGGTGGATGCCGAGGCACTCGCTTTTCTTGATCCCCGTCGAAAGCAGCAGCGCCAGGAGCGTGAAGGACCGCGCGTCAGGTTTCAAGCCACGCCTGTGCCTGTCCGCGGCTGCCAGCGCCATGTTGACCTCATCCTCGCTCAGAACCTGGGGGAGGGGGCTCACGGCCGAGCGCTGCACGACCTTCTCCGCAGGATCAGTGGGCAGGACTCCGTACTTGTCGAGCCACCGAAAGAAGGACTTGGTTGCAGTGATCCGCCGGGCAAGAGTCTTGGGGCTGCAAGGAACATCTCGTTCCTTCTCCATCCAGTGGAAGAAACGATCCAGGTCCCGCGTTGTGACCGCCCCGACGGTCTGGTCCGGCCGTAAGAACTGGATCAGGAGTCGGACGTCTGAGAGAAAGGCCTTCACCGTATTTGGCGAACGCCCCTGGTCATAGAGAAAGGACTCCCAGGCTTGCAGCGCAGGCCCAAGGGGTGTTTGGGCGGTGATGCGACCGGAGCTCTTCGCAGGCATTTCGTCTCCTAGCTTGATGCGCACGCGGGGCCATATGTCGGGCGTCGTGTAGCCGTGCGCATAGTCTAATGAATGTCAGGCAGGTTGTCAACTAGCCGTATGGGTTCACTCCCTAGTGAACCAAGTCCTGGGGCTGAAAGCAGGGCTCGTAGTCAGAGCCAACGATCACGCGGTATGCTGAGCCGGCGTTGGCGTCAGGCGCAGACACAACCGACGTGGAGTACAACCCCAGTACGTCCCTCAGTGCCGACTGTCCGTTGGGATCTTGGTCCAGGGTGGCATCGATCACCACGGAGTTCCCGTAGTCTTGGCGGTCCGATGCCGAAATGTGCGTCGCGTACCCCGCGTAGTTGAGGCGGTTGGCTGCCAAGCCATCCAGTCCCGGGATGGATGTTCCATTCTGGAGCTCCACAGTTATTGCCTGCCGCTCAATCGCCGTGGTTGACAAGCTGGTCGCCTGCCTCATCAGCTGCTCAAGGGCCACGTGGTCGGGCAGGAGGACCGCCGCGCCCGCGGGCGTCGTCCACGAACTGACATATGGCGGTCGGATGTAGTAACTGCGGATGTTGGCGTTTGTGAGTGTGGGGGCGTACAGTGCAAGCTTGAGGATGTCACCCAAACCCAGGTCTGTGATGATCGTCTGGGAGAGGTCGCTGTAGAGTTGAGGGATGCGCGTCAGCGTGTTGGTGCGCAGCGCCTGTCCGAAGATGGCTCGCAGCACTTCCTGCTGCCGTCGCCCGCGATCGAAGTCGCTCGATCTCAGGCGCGAGCGCGCATACCATAGTGCCGTATCGCCGTCCATGTGCGTGACCCCGGACTGCATCGTGTACACCGCCCAATTGTTTTCATTGTACGGATCGTAGCTCGGATCGATGAGTCGCCAATCCGCGAAGGTGCATGCCACCGGAACATCCACCCCGCCCAGTGTATCCACGATCTGGCGGAAACCGTCGAATTCCACCATCGCGGTGTGGTCAATCCGGATACCCAGGTTGTATGCAATCGTGTCGCGCAGCAACCCGGGTCCCCCACCGCCGTAGCCATATAGCTCCCCGCTCTGATAGGCCGTATTGATGCGCTGCATGCCTACATTGGGGATGTAGATCCATAGGTCGCGCGGAATGGAGATCATCGCTACCTGCGCCTGTCTCGGCCAGAGAACCACCACCACCATGGTGTCCGTGCGGTACGATCCGCCGGGCCGCTTGTCCGAGCCGATAAGCAGGAAATTGACGGTTTCGGTGTCAGTGACCACCACCGACGGTTCCGGGGCCTCCCCCGCGGCAGATGGAAGGGGAGGTGCCGCCGCCGTAGGGAATAACGAGTTCAGATCAACCGTTGGGCTGGGCTCCAGCGGCGGCACCGCGGTTGGAGAGGCCGTGGCCGTGGGGAAGAATGGCTCCAACGTCGGCACCTCGATATGGTACAGCGACGTTGGGGTGGCCTGTTCCAGGTACGGAGGCTGGAACGGCGTCGGCGTCGGGGACGCGTCTGGCGCCGCGGTGATTAGCACAAGCGGAGCGGACGCCTGCGGCGGCTGAGGCGCCAAGAATCCCGGGTTCCCGCAAGCGGATGTAATCCCAAGCAAGGCGAAAGCAAGGGTAGGCGCGGGGAATTTCATTCGTGTCGGCAAACCTGGGGCTCTGTTCCACCGTGAGAACGCAGCAGCAAGGCGGACTACGGATCCTGAGACCCGGTCGCGGTGACGGCTGGCGTCGAGGTCGCAGGCTCGGTAGGTGTATCGAACGTGGGGATGATCGTTACCTGGGTCACAGGCGCCAACACGAAAGGCACCCACAATCGTTCGCCGGCATAGATCACGGTCCCTGACTTGCAGTTGGCTCGCTGGAGATCGTCCACGCTGGTACCATGCATGCTCGCGATACGGAACAACGTGTCCCCGGGCATTACGACGTAGGCCCGCAGCCACCCGGCATACGGACCACACACCCGCGCCGAGGCCGCCGTGGGCCTCACCACCGCGGCCGTAGCTGGATAGAAGTAGGTGGATGTGGGCGCGATCTGTGTCGGCCAGGTCGTCGGACTTGGAGCAGCTGAGGCGGATTCGACGCCTGTCGATTGCCGGAGCGGGGGAGGCATATTGGTGGAAGATGGCAGGGCAGTGGGCGCAGCTGGGGCAGGGCTGGCGGTGCCGCCCTGCGCCACTGCCAGGGCAAGGCTGCCGATCACCAGTAGCAAGGAGACCATGGCATAGACGATTCCGCTCGCCGCAAGACGAACGGTCTGCATCAACGCCTCTCCGTGCCAGGCATCCGGCCGACAGAATCTGGGACCGCAGGCAAGAGCACGCAGAACGTTGCCCCTGTTCCCGCTTGGCTCTCTACCCAGATACGTCCGTGCTGTGCCTCGGTAAGGGTCTTTGCGATCGAGAGACCTACCCCTGTATCCCCCACTCCCTGGATGAGTACATTATCCGCCCGGTAGAGGCGCGTGAACACCCGCGGCAGGTCCTCTTCGGGTATTCCCCCGCCTCGGTCTGTGACCTGGATCATGACGTACGATCTGCCCTCGTCCACCGTTGTCAGAACCTTGAGGCCGATCGTGCCTTCCATGGGCGTGGCCGCGCCTGCGTTCTGCAGCAGGTGGATCAGGATCTGCTGCAGCGCCTCCCGGTCCGCGTTGACGGGCGCAACATTCTTGGGCAGGTCAAGGTGGATGGCGATCTTTTTCTCGCGCACCTGGCTGCTGGTATACGCCAAGGCGTTGTCGATAATGAGATTGAGATCCATCGCCTCAGGCTTGAGTTCGGAAAGGCCCACTTCAAGCGTCGTGAGTTGGATCATGTCATCGATCAAGCCGCCGATGCGCTCCGTGGATGCCTTGATGCGCTCGATGAATTTTCGCTGCAGAGCCCCCAGGATGCCGACCGATTCGCCCAGCAGCAGATCTGTGTAGCCGATTATGGATGACATCGGCTGGCGCAGTTCCTGCGAGATCGACGCGATGACCTCTGCTTGTTCCTGCTTCCGGTGCTCATCCCCAGCATGGCTTTCCAGCTCTAACACTGTATGCTGTGATTCTGCCAGCTGATTCTGCAGTCGGGCCAGGTCGCGCAAAGTTGCCTTCAGTTGTTCCTCGAGCCGCGGGTCGACGGGCGTTGCCGAGCCCTTCATAGTCCGCAGCTCGGTCTCTAGGTCGCGGACCCGACTGTCAGCCTGCTCCCTGGCAGAGCGCAGTGAAATCAGCTCTGCCGCCTCAGCTGCGGTCTTCTCGCTCTCGAGGGCGATCGCCTCCAACTGCTGCGACAGGTTGTCAGAGCGACGCTGCAGCCTCAGGACCTCGTCCTCTTTGATCCTGAGTGCCTCCTTCAGGCCCTCGGCTTCCGGCGCCCGCTCTTTCGGTTGGAGGCCGCGCTCTATCATCGGCGACAGCGCGCCGGCAATGCTTACTAGGAGATTCTGATCGTCTGTGTTCCACTCGCGGTGCGAATACGGTGAAAGCAACACCAGCGCACCAAGTACATCATTTTCCGGGGTCATGACGGGAGCGCTCAGCAGGCTGCCGGGGTCCTTCAGCCCAAACAGATCGCCCAGGCCCCGGATTTCCCTCGAAGCGCCCGTTGCCGGGAGCTGGAGCGGTCGCCCGCGCTGGATGGAACCCGCCAACCTCGGAACCAGAGCACTCGTAAGTCGTGTTCCCTGGAGATAGTCCTCATGTATCAAGTCGTAGCCGCTTGCGATTTCCAACTCATCCTCGTTGCCGGTCAAGCACAAAATGAAGCACAGATCAGAAAGCATGGTGCAGCAAACAGCCCGAGCTATCACCTGATTCGCCCTAGCTGAGCTGGACTCTGCAACCAGAGCAAGGAGGGCGTGGATGGTCTTGGGATCCGCTCCGTAGCGTCTTGATTCGGGCAGCCGCCCCTCTTGCTCACCAGCTGCTGGCGCGCCAACCACGGACGGAGCGCCAAACCCCTGTGTGAGTGTAAGCAACAGGGGAAACGCGGCCATATGGGCCAGCCGGACGGCGGCCGAGTAGTCGCCCGCCTCCTGGGCGAGCAATTGAGCCGCGTGGCCCAGGAATACCAGGCCGAGAAACGCAAGCCCACTGGAAAAACCCTCCGTGCGCCGTATATACAGCAGCGCGGCGCCCAGTCCGATGAGCCCAAGCGTGACCACTTGCCAGAGCGTGTTGCCGAGCGTCTGGTTGTAGCCCGGGGAATCGCCCCGTGGGGCACCCGCGGCCGCGTCCAGACCGCCCGCTGCAATGGCTAGGCCGCCGAGGATCAACGCAGCACGGTCAGGCTGGCTGCTCGGTTCCGGAAACGACCAGATCCAAATTGCGCCCGTGAGCAGTATGAAGGCAACCGTGCGGTCGAGCGGTGGGAGGGCTGCTTGGATGCCGGGAATACCAGCGGCGGACGCAATCCCCATCAGGAAGTAGACGGCCAACGTGGCAAGCATGACCCCCAGCCCAAGCACTGTGCGTCGATCCCGCACCGATTCGCTGGAGCGCCATCGCACAAACGCGGCCTGCAGGGCGCCGGCTATGCAGAAGGCAAGCACGAGCTCATAGATCAGGCTACCTGGCGCAGCAGTCAACAGTAAGCCGATCCGACCGAAGAACGCGCTCATTTAAGGTTATTATAATGCCAGTTGCAGTCATGAGAATGGCAATAGCCGGGGCACACACGGTGTTCTTCTGACCAGCAGCAATTGCCCAGACCGGGACGTGAAGCATGCCGCCGTGCCTCTGATTCCCTGACCGAGATGTCGCGTGCGCGGCGGTTTTCCTTCCCGGTTTGACGGCCGGCTCTCTCCCTGCTACACTAGTTTTGAATGAACAAGTCGCGGGCGCCTGGCGGCGGCCTTGAGAGAATTCTGCGCTGGCTTGTGCCGGGCCTGGGCATAAAGCGCTGGATGCTGCTGATCCTCGCGGGCATCACACTGCTCGCCGTGGGCAGCGGGATGTTCCTGCTCGAGGTTTATCGCACGGATACGAGCAACCCCTTCATACTAAGCCTTCTGAGCGTTGCATCCTTGCGGTTCTTGCCGCGGCTGGCGCGAGTCCTGATCTTCGCCGCCCTCGGCGCGGGCCTGGTTGGCTACGGCATCTGGAGGCTCAATCGCGCCCTGCTACGCCCGTTCGTGCGCCCAGGCGAGCCGTTGGTGGATCAATTGGCCAGCTATCGCAGGTTGGAGCGAGGGCCGCGGGTGGTTGCGATCGGCGGTGGTCACGGTATCGCAACCCTCTTGCGCGGCCTCAAGGAGCACACCCGCAATATCACAGCCATAGTCACGGTGGCCGATGATGGTGGATCCTCCGGCCGGCTCCGCGAAAGTCTAGGGATCCTGCCACCAGGCGACATCCGCAACTGCCTGGCTGCGCTTTCGAACGATGAGGCGCTGCTCACTCAGCTCTTTCAGTACCGCTTCAGTGGAACGCCGGATCTCCAGGGGCACTCTTTCGGAAACCTGTTTATCACGGCCCTGACAGATCTCACCGGCAGCTTTGAGGAGGCGGTCGCAGAATCAGGTCGCGCCCTATCCGTGAGCGGCCGCGTGTTGCCCTCAACCCTTCACGCCGTGCGCCTGCTTGCGGATATGCGCCTGCCAAACACATTGAACGAGGTACGCGTGGCAGGCGAGAGCAAGATACCGGAAATGGCCGGCCGCGTTCGTCGTGTCTGGCTTGAACCCAACAATCCGCCGGCCTTCCCGCCCGCTCTCCAATCCATACTCAAGGCGGATCTGGTCGTGGTCGGGCCGGGCAGTATCTACACCAGCCTGCTGCCGAACCTCCTCGTTCCTGACTTGCAGGCCGCCCTCCGGGCAAGCCGTGCCATCAAGGCGTACGTGTGCAACGTTGCCACCCAAGCGGGCGAGACCGACCTGTACACCTGCCGTGATCATGTACGCGCGCTGGAAGAACACGCCGGGATGGACTTGTTTGATGTGGTGTTGTGCAACGCCCGCTACGAGGGCGTTCTCGACGGCGCACAATGGGTCCAGGTCGACGAGAGCAGCCGCGACGATCAGCGCCTTTACATGGCCGAGCTTGCAGACCGCGAGCGTCCCTGGCGCCACGATGCCTCCCGGCTGGCTGCGGTCCTCATGGACCTCTACTTCGAGCGCACTGGGCCGTTAAGCGACTAGGTTGAGTGACATTCGGCAGTAGTCGCTTGCCTCCGCATGTGTTAGAATTCACAAGTTGAATGAAAATGGCGCCGCCGTCGTTTCCCGGCGGCGTGATGCTGAATGCGGATAGGAGGACAACGTGGCAGTCAAAATCGGGATCAATGGTTTCGGCCGAATCGGCCGGCAGGTTCTCAAGGCAGTCCGCGACTATCACGGCAAGGAGCTTGAGGTCGTCGCCTTCAATGACATAGGCGACCTGCCGACCATGGCACATTTGCTCAAGTACGACTCGAACTACGGGCGCTTCAACGGAAAGGTGGAAGTCGCCGGAGATGGGCTGGTGGTCGACGGGAAGATGATCAAGGCCTTCAAGGAGACGGATCCCTCTTCCATTCCGTGGGGCAGCCTGGGGGTGGACATCGTCGTAGAGTGTACCGGCTTGTTCACCATCAAGGAAGACGGCCTGAACAAGAAGGGCAAGACGGTCAAGGGCGCGGCCAACCACATCACCAAAGGCGGAGCCAAGAAGGTGATCATCTCGTCCCCGGCCGAGGGCGAGGATCTGACGGTTGTTCTGGGGGTAAACGAAGACAAGTACGACCCCAAGACCCATCACGTGATCTCCAACGCCTCATGTACCACAAACGGTCTTGCACCCGCGGTCAAGGTTGCGCACGATA
>Ga0315288_10000038_pt1 | contig 149319 bp, 151 predicted proteins | sample YL17G11_20_MG_FD_203454 | JGI IMG/M metagenome (GOLD analysis project Ga0315288, IMG submission 203454) | Sediment microbial communities from Yellowstone Lake, YNP, Wyoming, USA - YL17G11_20 | ecosystem: Environmental > Aquatic > Freshwater > Lake > Sediment | place: USA: Wyoming | collected... | reverse complement strand
CTGCTCAGAATGTTAAATTTTTAAGAGAGCCAAAAGGTAGGTTGCGCTATTTAGAGATTGCAGAAATTCAAAGGCTTATTATTAATTGCTCAGATAAATTAAGGCCTATTGTTATCCTTGCTTTAAATACCGGGATGAGGCGAGGCGAGATTTTAGGTTTAAAATGGAAAGACAATATAGATTTCCAAAGAGAAATTATTCGTATTACTGATACAAAGAACGGAGAAGTTAAAACTTTACCAATGAATGCGACAGTTAAACAAACCTTAATGAAAATCAGTAGGAATCCAAATAGCCCTTTTGTATTCTGCGGTAAAGACGGCCAGCCCTATCATGATATTAGAAAATCTTTCTTTACAGCGCTTAAAGAAGCAGATATAATGGACTTTCGCTTCCACGATTTAAGGCATACTTACGCAAGCCAATTAGTGATGTCAGGTATTGATATAAATACCACCAGAGAATTACTTGGGCATAAAGATTTAAGAATGACGCTTAGATACGCTCATTTATCGCCAGACCATAAAAAGCGCGCTACCGACCTTTTGGGGCAGCGTTTAGGCGCAGAAGTATTAAAAAATAGTGACATTTTGGTGACAAAACCAATTTCTGAAATCCCCAAAAAATTAATAGTATCGCAATTATTTGAAAATGCAGAGGTTATATAGCGGGGAGTAGCGCAGTTTGGCTAGCGCGTTTGAATGGGGTTCAAAAGGTCGTGGGTTCAAGTCCCACCTCCCCGACTCTTAAGACATGGAAAGAAGAAAATACGCCCGTATAAAAAAAACGCTTACTGTCCAGTATAGCCATAAAGATAAAGAGAAATGGGATATGAGTATTATAAAAGATATCAGCGAAACAGGCATATGCATTGCTACTAATAAAAATTTTCCGCTCACTGAAATTATAAACTTTCGTATAAAAATGCCCTCAGAGCCTTTTCAATGGCTGGAACTTTATGGGAAGGTGGTTGAGTGCGAAGAGGTAATTTCAGGCACATATATAACCAGGGCGGAGTTTATATATTTAGAAGTAGAACAAAAAAAAATAATCAAGGCTTATATAGCATGGGTTTTGGGTAAAGGAGGCAAAAAATGACATATGCGGGGCCAGAAAGAAGAAAGCATTCTCGTGTAAGCGGCCGTTTTGTTGTATCTTACCGTCTCTTGGAAAATACTGATAATTTGGATATATCGCAGACAAAGAATATTAGCTTAGGTGGTATTATGCTTACGACGAACAGGTTTTTTACTCCCGGCACAAAATTGGTTTTAGACATAAGGCTGCCTTACTATACTGACCCGATTATGGTTATCGGTCAGGTGTTAGAATCGCGCGAGATTACCAAGAATCTAATCTATGATACAAGAGTTCAGTTTATAGGGGTGGATAAAAAATATAAGAACGTACTCATTCAGACGGTAGACTTTTATCTAAAAAAGGGGTCTTAGAATGAAAAAGATAAATGTGGGCTTAATTGGTTTTGGTAATGTCGGTTCAGGCGTGGTAAAGATTTTGCGCGAGAGAAAGGCTTTTTTAAGTGATAAAATAGGCTCAGAGATTAATATTAAAAAAGTCTGTGATAAGGATTTCGCTTCTAAAAGAAACGTCAGGGTAGATAAGAATCTTATTACCAAAGATGCCAGGCAGATTATCCATGATCCTCAGATAGATATCATCGTAGAATTAATCGGCGGCATACATCCGGCAAAGGAATATATAATAGAGGCATTGAAAAAAGGTAAAAGCGTGGTCACGGCAAACAAAGCGCTCCTGGCGCAGGAAGGCCGCGAATTATTTGCTTTAGCTCACGACCGCGGCAAGAGTATTTATTTTGAGGCATCGGTAGGAGCCGGTATACCTATTATAAAATCTCTGCGCGAGGGTTTGGTGGCCAATAAGTTTTACAGTATTTTTGGTATTGTAAACGGCACCTCAAATTTTATCCTGTCACAGATGTCCATTTATAATTGCGCATTCAACGATGCGCTTCGCCAGGCAAGATTAAAAGGTTTTGCCGAAAAAGACCCCACCTTAGATATAGAAGGCATAGATTCTGCGCATAAGTTGATACTGCTTGTTTATCTTTGCTTCGGTAGGTTGGTGGGCTTAGCAGATGTATTTGTTGAGGGGATTTCCCAGATATCTTTGTCCGATATAAATTATGCTAAAGAATTGGGATTTGAAATAAAGTTACTGGCTATTGCCAAAAAAGTCGCTGATGAGTTAGAAGTAAGAGTCCACCCTACTCTTATACCAAAAATGCATTTATTGTCTTCGGTAAGCGGCATATTTAATGCAATATATATATCCAGCGACTTAGCAGGCAATCTTCTATTTTACGGCCCGGGTGCAGGACAGTTATCTGCTGCTTCCGCAGTGGTATCAGATTTAGTGGATTTAACTCAAGGCATAAAAGCAGGAATGTTTAGGCCAACTCTGAATATAACGGCGGATAAATCCATAAAAAAACTACGCAAAATAGATGAAATCGAAAGCAGATACTATATTCGTTTTATGGCTGTAGATAAACCCGGCGTATTGGCTAAGATAGCAGGCGTATTGGCTAAGTTCGGAATCAGCATTGCCTCGGTTACCCAAAAAGAAAGACGTCAGGCACATGTTGTGCCCATAGTTATGATAATTCACGAGGCAAAAGAAAAGAATCTGCGGCAGGCACTTGATATTATAGGCCGTTTAAATGTGATAAAACATAAGTCAGTGGCCATAAGGATAGAAGAGATATGAAAATCCAAAATTATAATGGAGTAATCGATAGGTATAAAGAATATCTGCCGATAACCGATAAGACACCCATAATTACCTTAAAAGAAGGTAATACGCCTTTAATATACGCAAAATATTTTAGCCAATTATTAGGAGAGAATTTTGAGGTTTACCTGAAATACGAGGGCTTAAATCCCACGGGTTCTTTTAAGGACAGAGGTATGACTGTGGCTATTTCCAAGGCTTGCGAAGAAGGCTCTGGCGCTGTAATGTGCGCTTCTACGGGAAACACTTCTGCTTCAGCTGCAGCTTATGCTGCCAAGGCAGGACTTAAATGCATAGTTTTAATTCCTAAAGGCGCTATTGCCTTAGGGAAACTGAGTCAAGCGCTCATTCACGGAGCATTTGTTTTAGCTGTGGACGGAAATTTTGATGATGCCTTAAGTTTAGTAAGAGAGATTACTGCCAAATATCCTGTAACCTTGGTAAATTCTTTAAATCCTAATCGGATTGAAGGACAGAAGACCGCCAGTTTTGAAATCTGCGATTGTCTGGGCAATGCGCCGGATTTTCAGGTTATGCCGGTAGGAAATGCCGGAAACATAACTGCTTATTGGAAGGGATATAAAGAGTATAAGAAAGCAGGCAAAATAGCAAAGTTGCCTAAAATGTTAGGATTCCAGGCGCAAGGCGCAGCACCTATAGTTAGAGGTCATGTCATTAAAAATCCAGAAACCATTGCCACAGCCATACGTATTGGTAATCCGGCAAGCTGGAAACAAGCAGAAAAGGCACGCGATGAATCCGGCGGCCTGATTGATATGGTATCGGATAGAGAGATTTTAGAGGCATATAAGTTATTAGCTGCAAGGGAAGGAATTTTTGTTGAGCCTGCATCCGCTGCTTCAGTTGCAGGTCTGTTAAAGTTAGCAAAAAAAGGATATTTTAGGCAAAAGGCAAAAGTTGTGTGTATATTAACCGGGCATGGCCTGAAGGATCCGGATAGGGCAATAGAGACCATAAAGAAACCAAAGGTAGTAAAGGCAAACCTTAAGGCGGTATTAAGAGAAATTGGGTATTAATTTAGCAAACAGTAATCAGTAACTAGTAATTAGTAATTTTTTAATGGGTTTAAAGAATAAGAAAATTTTAATTACTGCTGGGCCTACCTGGGTGCCTATAGATAATGTCAGGGTCATCAGCAATATTGCCACTGGCCAGACCGGTATTTTGCTGGCAAGAGAAGCCAGGAAAGCAGGAGCAAAAGTAACCCTGCTTTTGGGCCCGGGTATTAATGAATGCTGTTTAGATAAGTCTATAAAGATAATTCGCTTTCAATTCTTTGGTGAATTAAAAGATAAACTTATTAAAGAATTGCGTTTGAAAAAATATGACATTGTGATTCATTCAGCAGCAGTCGCGGATTATAAACCCGTAAAATTTTATTCTTGTAAAGTAAAATCCGGGATTAAAAATTGGAGGCTTGAATTGAGACCTACAGAAAAGATCATAGATTTAATAAAAAAGATTAATCGTTCTCCCTTTTTAGTGGGTTTTAAATTTGAACCGCTGGCAAGGAAAAAAATATTAATAGACAAAGCAAGGGGTTTTATCAATCGTGCAAAACTCGATTTGGTAGTTGCCAATACTATTGATAAAAGCAAATACCGAGCCTATATTATTGATAATTGTAAACAAATCTATGGCCCTATCTTTAATAAAAGAAAATTAGCAGATAAGTTAATTTATTTAATCGCAGGTAATTTATGCAAGGATTAAAGATACCCGATAAGTTTAAAAATAATCTTAAAGACTTTATCCAGAACCTAAAAGATATTTATAAAGACGAATTAATATCATTGATTCTTTATGGAAGTGCAGCAAGCGGCGAATTTATAGAGAAGCATTCTAATTTAAATGTCCTTGTGGTATTAAAAAATACAGATTTAGATAACTTAAAGAAAGCATCAGGCATAATAAATAAATTTAAGATGATTAATCCTTTATTTTTAACTAAAGAACATATTAGCAGTTCTACCGATATATTTCCTATCGAATTTATAGATATGCAGGAAAATTACCTTGTTTTATACGGTAAGGATATATTAAAAGAAATAAATATTGATGTGAAAAATTTAAGATTTCAGTGCGAGCATGAACTTAAAGCAAAACTCATTCAGTTAAAACAGACATACCTTACTATAAATAAGAATAAAGTAGTTTTACGCAATTTACTCTTTAGATCGTTTACCTCAATACTGCATATATTAAGAAATATTTTGCGCCTGAAAGGTAAAAAGCCACCTTATTTAAAACAGGATATTTTAAAGGAAGCGGCTTTAGAATTTAAAATAAATACGGATATCTGGGAGAAAATATTAGCCGCCAAAACCAAACAAATAAAATTAAGCAGTAAAGATATAGAGGGATCGTTTATTAGTTTTATCAGAGAATTGGAAAAGATAGTTGATATAGTAGATAGATTGTAATTGGATGCGTAAGATATGCTTTTTGTTTGTTCTTTTGATTTTGCCATTCTTTGTTTATGCACGAGATATTCCTGCGCCCCTGGGCTGGGTAAATGATTTTGCGGGCGTTATTAGCCCAGAATATAAGGAGAAATTAAATTCTTTAATTGAAGAGTTAGAGCAGAAGACTACCACAGAGATTGCAGTAGTAACTATAAATTCGATTTCGCCTTATGGCGAAATCGAATACGCAAGACTGCTCTTTGATAATTGGAAACCCGGAAAAAAAGGCAAGGACAACGGCGTATTAGTACTTCTGGCAATAAAAGAGAGGCGCTGGCGTATTGAAACCGGCTATGGTATAGAGGGTATTTTGCCCGACGGGCTTTGCGGCGAGATTGGGCGTAACTATATGGTGCCCTATTTTAAGCAAGGTAAATATTCCGAAGGGCTTTATGAGGGCGTAATAAGAATTGCTCAAGTTATAGCGGGAAACGCTAATGTTTCTCTAAAAACATTAGAAGGACTAAGTGTTTTAAGTAATAATAATGCGGTTGGAATTCCGTACTCTCTAAGCCTTATCTTATTTTTTGTTATTATCGGTTTAATAATCTTAGGTTCCATATTCGCTGATTATTCACAGAGAAAAAGCGGGTCCTATTCTGGTGGCTGGGGTTATGGTGGCGGTTCTTGGGGTGGCGGTGGTTTTGGCGGTGGCGGTGGCGGTGGCGGTGGTGCAGGTGGAGGTTTTTAGGAGGAGGGAAAAATGAAAGGATTTTTAATTGGCGTAGGGATAGCAGTAGTATTAATAATTGTATCTTTTATTTCGGTTTATAATGGGATTGTTTCAAAACACGAGACTATCACGGCTAAATGGGCGCAGGTAGAGAATCAACTGCAGAGACGCAATGATTTAATCCCTAATTTAGTAAATACCGTTAAAGGTTATGCCAGTCATGAGAAGACAGTATTGGAGAATATTACTAATGCGCGTTCGCAGTGGGCAAAGGCAACTACAGTAGGAGATAAGATAAAGGCTGCCTCAGGCCTTGATGCAGCATTAGCAAGGCTTCTATTGGTAGTTGAGAATTACCCAAACTTAAAAGCAGATCAGACTTTTTTAAAACTTATGGATGAACTTTCCGGAACAGAGAATCGTATTGCCGTGGAGAGGATGCGTTATAATGAAGCAGTAAGAGACTATAATGTTACGGTAAGAATTTTTCCCGGCAATTTTGTTGCTGGTATGTTTGGATATAAGGTAGCTACGGAATATTTTAAAGCCGAAGAAAAAGCAAGGGCAGTTCCTGAGGTAAAATTTTAATATGAAGTACATAGTCTTAGTTGGCGATGGCATGGCGGATTATCCGATTAAAGAATTGGATAATTGTACGCCTCTAGAAGTAGCGCGTACCCCTAATATGGATTTTATTGCTAAGGCCGGAAGGCTTGGCAGGGTCAAGACAATTCCGCAGGGCTTAAGTCCTGCCTCTGATGTAGCCAATATTTCCATATTGGGTTATGACCCCAAAATATATTATACAGGCAGAGGGCCTTTAGAAGCAGCAAATTTGGGTGTAAAATTGGAAGATGATGACGTTGTCTTTCGCTGTAACCTTATTACAGTTTCATCCGATACATTAATAGATTATAGCGCCGGCCATATAAGTTCTAAAGAGGCATCCATAATCATGAAATTTATTGACCAGAATTTGGGCACTAATAGGATTAAATTTTATCCGGGAGTAAGCTATAGGCATTTGATGGTGATAAAAAGAGGCACAGAAGAACAACTGCAAGATGTCGTCTGTAAAGCGCCCCATGATATTATGGGACAGATTGTTTCCAAGAATCTACCCCAGGGGGATAGGGCGGATATTTTGATAAAACTGATGCAGGACTCGCGCAAGATCCTAGAGAACCATGAGATAAATTTGGTCAGGATTGATCTGAAGGAGAACCCGGCTAATATGATTTGGCTCTGGGGTCAGGGTAAAAAACCCAATATACCGAAATTTTCTGAAAAATACAGTCTTTGCGGTAGCGTAATATCTGCTGTGGATTTGATAAAAGGTTTAGGCAGGATATTGGGGTTAGAGGTTGTAAATGTGGCGGGTGCCACTGGATATTACGATACTGATTACGAAGGAAAAGCCAAAGCAGCAATAAAATCTTTAGAGGATAAAGATTTTGTCTTCTTGCATGTGGAGGCGCCTGATGAGGCAGGCCACAACGGAGATCTAAGAGAAAAGGTCACCGCGATTGAAAGATTCGACCGCCTGGTAGTAGGCACAATATTAAAGGCCTTTAAGCGCAAGAAAAACTTTCGTATGCTGGTCTTGCCTGACCATGCCACGCCGCTTTCTTTAAGAACCCATACTTGCGATGTAGTGCCTTTTGGAATATTCGGTAAGGATATTGTGGCAAGGGGATTTTTAAATTACAGCGAAAAGGAAGCTGAGAAATCAGACCTTTATTTTGAAAATGGTTATGAACTGATGAACTATCTTATCAGAGGCGAATTATGAATTCGCTGATTATTGTTGCCGCCGCTATATTATTATTCCTCTGGGCTTATCTGGTCTATGCCAGGAAATTGGAATCTTTGTGGCAGATTGACTCCAAGAGGTCAACGCCCGCATATTCCAAATACGATAGCCTAGATTACATTCCGGCAAAGAACTGGTTGGTTTTATTCGGCCACCATTTTGCCTCTATTGCCGGCGCAGGGCCGATTATCGGACCGGTTATTGCGGTAATATTATGGGGCTGGTTACCGGCAATATTCTGGGTGGTATTGGGGACAATTTTTATCGGCGGGGTGCATGATTTTGGCTCATTGATTACTTCAGTAAGAGAGGGCGGTTCTTCAATCGCAGATATTGCGCAGAATGCAATATCCAAGAAAGCAAAGATTATTTTTTCTTTATTTGTTTGGCTGGCGCTGATATTAGTTATTGCCGTATTTGCCTATCTTTGCGCAGATACATTTGTAAAAGAGCCCAAGATTGTTTTGCCGTCATTAGGGTTAATACCGGTTGCGGTTATCGTAGGTTATCTCTTATATCACGCAAGAGTCAATTCTGTTCTGGCCACAATTTTTGGTTTGATATGTTTAGTAGGTTTGATATTTTGGGGCAATGCCCTTCCTATACATAATAGCATTGAGCTATGGATTGCGGTTTTATTTATATACTGTTATTTTGCTTCTGTTCTGCCGGTGAATATACTTTTGCAGCCGCGCGATTACCTCTCCAGTTTTTTATTATTTTTCGGCGTGGGTTGCGGTTATCTGGGTTTAATTTTATCAAGGCCTAAAATAAATATGCCCCCTTACCATAGTTGGAATTCAAGTGAGGGTTATCTTTGGCCGGCATTGTTTGTTACGGTTGCCTGCGGTGCGGTTTCGGGTTTTCACTCTCTAATCGCCAGCGGCACTTCTTCAAAGCAAATCGCCAATGAGCGCCACGTAAAAAGGATAGGATACGGCGGTATGCTCGCCGAGGGATTAGTAGCCATACTGGCAATAATTTCAGCAGCGGTTCTTTTTAGCGGCAAAAAGGATTTTAGCGCGATTTTAAAGAATAGAACGCCCATAGATATATTCGGCGATGGCTTTGGTTTGATAACACGCCGTATTCTGGGTAATTTCGGCCCATTTATTGCTATAACTATATTAAATTCTTTCATACTTACTACGCTGGATACAGCTACCAGGATATCGCGCTATTTAAGCGAGGAATTATTTAAAATAAAAAACCGCTATTTTTCAACTTTGCTGATTATAGCTATTAGCGCAAGCCTAGCCTTTAGCGGTAAGTGGAATAAGATCTGGCCGGTCTTTGGCGCATCCAATCAGTTAGTGGCAGCATTAGCTTTGTTTGTTATTAGTTGCTGGCTTTTATCTAAGGATAAAACGATGAAATTTACTTTGTGGCCGGCATTATTTATGTTCATCACTACGCTGACGGCCCTGGTATTGCAGACGGTCAGATATTTTAAAAATAAAGATGTCACACTTTCTGCCATATCTATTATTTTAATTATACTGGCAGGTTTTATGGCATACGAGGTAATGTTTACGATATTTAAGAGGAGAAGAAAGCATGCCTAAAGGATTAATCGTGCAAAAATTCGGCGGTTCTTCACTGGCGGATGCCCAGCGCATACAGAATGTAGCCAAGAGAGTAGTCAGTTACAAAAAGAAAGGCTATGCTTTAGTAGTAGTGGTTTCCGCATTAGGCGATACCACTGATGAGTTGATTGAACTGGCGCATAGGATTAATCTTGAGCCTTCCGAGCGCGAGATGGATATGTTGTTATCCACCGGAGAACAGATTTCCGTAGCATTACTGGCTATGGCAATCCATAAATTAGGCTATGAAGCCATATCTTTCACGGGTGCGCAGGTAGGAATTATTACTGATGCCCGCCATACAAAAGCCCGCATTATCAAAATAAATGCTGACAAAATAAAAGAGGCATTAAGAGAGGGCAAAATCGTTATTGTGGCAGGTTTTCAAGGCGTAACTTTGAATCAGGATATTACAACCCTTGGCCGCGGCGGTTCGGATTTAACGGCTGTGGCTTTAGCAAAAGAACTTAATGCCGACGAATGCGAAATATACACCGACGTAGAAGGGATATATACTACCGATCCCAGCATAGAGCCTAAGGCAAGAAAAATTCCGGCAATTACTTATGATGAGATGCTGGAGATGGCGTCTTTAGGCGCTCAGGTGATGCAGGCGCGCTCCATTGAAGTGGCAAAAAAATTTGATGTGCCTATCCATGTGCGCTCCTCGTTTTCTAAAAAATTGGGCACAATGATTATCAGGGAGGTCAAAATAATGGAAGACGTTGTGGTAAGCGGCGTAACTTTAAATAAAAATGAGGCAAAGATAACAATATGTAATGTTCCTGACCGGCCGGGAATTGCAGCCAAGATATTTAAAAAATTGGCGGGTGCTGAAATTAACGTAGATATGATTGTGCAAAACGTAAGCCACTTACGTCAGACCGATATATCCTTTACTGTAAGCAAAGCGAATTTGCCAAAAACACTGAAAATTACACGCAAGATAGCGCAGGATATAAGGTCAGGCGAGGTTATACCGGATGAGGATATAGCGCGCCTCTCAATAGTTGGCGTAGGCATGAAATCGCATCCGGGCGTAGCAGCCACTATGTTTGATAGGCTGGCTAAAAGTAAGATTAATATTGAGATGATTTCTACCTCAGATATAAGCATATCCTGCATAATAAAGAAGAAATTCGCCGAAAAGGCAGTTAGGGCATTACACGATAAATTTGGTCTGGGTAAGTAGGAGAGGATTATATGTCCAAGATAAAGTTATATGATACCACTTTACGCGACGGAGCACAGGGAGAAGGAATCTCTTATTCGGTCTTAGATAAAATACGTATCACGCAGGAATTAGATAAAATAGGGATAAATTTTATTGAGGGTGGCTGGCCGGGTTCAAACCCTAAAGATATGGAGTTTTATTTGAAGATGGCCAAAAAGCGTCTGAAGAACGCTTGTCTTGTTGCCTTTGGTTCTACGCGCAGGCCTCACTCCAAGGCAAGTCAGGATAATAATCTAAAAGCCATATTAAAATCAGAGGCTACAACCGTAACTATCTTTGGCAAGACCTGGGAGTTACATATCCGAGATGTGCTAAAAACCACCTTGGATGAGAATCTTAATATGATTAAAGATACGGTAAGTTTTCTGGCCTCAAAAGGCAAAACCGTATTTTATGATGCTGAGCATTTTTTTGATGCCTATAAAGACAATCCTCAATACAGCCTAAAATGTTTAGAGGTAGCACAGGAAGCAGGATCGAGGGCAGTTGTCTTATGCGATACAAACGGCGGCACGCTTACTTCCGAAATTGCCAGAGTCATAGAAGAAATAAGGCCTCAAATAAAAATCTGGCTGGGTATCCATTGCCATAATGACGCGGGCCTGGCAGTAGCAAATTCCATTGCTGCGGTCCAAGCAGGCTGCGATATGGTTCAGGGCACAATAAACGGTTACGGCGAACGCTGCGGTAATGCGGATTTGATTCCTATTATTGCCAATATAAAACTGAAACTGGGGATTAATTGTATTGATGACGATAAAATAAAAGACTTAACCCATGTTTCGCATTTTGTCAGCGAGATCAGCAATATGCGACAGAAGACCGACCAGCCCTTTGTGGGTTCTTCGGCTTTTGCGCATAAAGGCGGAGTACATATAAATGCGGTGATGAAAAACCCCAAAACCTATGAGCATATTGAACCGGTTCTTGTAGGTAACCGACGCAGGATATTAGTCTCGGAGCTAGCCGGTAAGACCGGCATCTTAATCCGCGCCAAAGAATTAGAGTTTGACCTGACCAAAGAGGACCCCAAAACCAAAAAGATTTTAAAACTTATCCAGAACCTTGAACACCAGGGTTATCATTTTGAGGCAGCAGAGGCCTCCCTTGAGTTATTAATGAAAAAGGCACTTAAAAAATATAAGAAATTTTTTGAATTGGAAGGATTCCGCGTCGTCGTAGAAAAGCAATCCGATAAAAAGATTACCTCCGAGGTAATTATAAAAATTAAGGTAAAGGGTATTAGAGAACATACTGCTGCGGAGGGTGACGGCCCGGTAAATGCCCTGGATAATGCCTTAAGGAAAGCACTCAAAGATTTTTATCCGACGCTCTCTAAAATGCATCTCGCAGATTTTAAGGTGCGTGTCCTGGATGAGAAGGCAGGCACTGCCGCGCGTGTGCGCGTGCTTATCCAGTCGCAGGATGAGACAGATACCTGGAGCACTATCGGTGTTTCAGAGAATATCATTGAGGCAAGCTGGCAGGCACTGGTGGATAGCATTGAGTATAAGCTATTGAAAGACGAGGTAGTATAATGTATTACGATGAAGTTATTAGGGCATTAAATAAAAATAAAGTAAAATATGCAGTCGCAGGAGGAGTGGCGGTAGTAATATATGGTTTTACAAGATTCACTGCAGATTTGGATTTAATAGTAGAATTAAGTAAGTCTAATCTAGAGAAATTATTTGATACTCTTTATAAGTTAAATTATCGGCCCAAAGTGCCCCTTACTAAGGAACAATTTATAAATAGAGATAATCGCCGGGAATGGATAAATAAGAAAGGAATGGTCGTCTTTTCTTTTTTCCATCTTAAAGATCATTTGAAGCTAATAGATATATTTGTTGCTGAACCTATAAAGTTTTCTGAGATTGAAAAGAAAATAGAGAAGATAAAGATAGACGGCTTGACGGTTCGCACAGTTTGCATCAGCCACCTTAAAAAATTAAAATCCCTTGCAGGTAGGCCGCAAGATTTAATCGATATTAGAAATTTAGAAGAAATTCAAAGGATAAAATATGAGAAAATCAAGAGGATTAAACTTTAGACTCGAAGAGGTCGTTCCTTACGAGCATCTTAAGTTTTGTGTAGAAAATACATCGCCGCTTCAAAGATGGAAATGGTTAGAAAAAGCTTGGATTTTTTGGCGTTCATTACAAAAGAAAAGAGTGGTAAAGAGAATTTATGAATGAAATTCCTAGCCGTTATAATCCTAAAGACACCGAGGATAAGTGGTATAAATTCTGGGAAGAAAATAATTTATTTGCTGCAAAAGTCGATCCCGCCAAAAAACCGTTCTGTATAGTTATTCCCCCTCCTAATGTTACCGGAATTCTGCATATGGGCCATGCCCTTAATAATACTATGCAGGATATTTTAATCCGATACCACCGTCTGAAAGGCGAGGAGTCTCTTTGGATGCCGGGGACCGACCATGCCGGAATTGCTACACAAAACGTCGTGGAAAAAGAGATTGCCAGGCAGGGACTTAAGAGGCAGGATTTAGGAAGAGAAAAATTCATCGAGCGCGTCTGGCAGTGGAAAGAACAATACGGCTCCACCATCATACATCAATTGAAGAAATTGGGGGCTTCCTGCGATTGGCAAAGGATGCGTTTTACTATGGATGATGAATATTCCCAGGCAGTGACTGAGGTCTTTGTCAGGTTATACGAGAAAGGTTTAATATATCAAGGCGATTATATTATTAACTGGTGCCCGAGATGTCAAACCGCACTTTCCGATGAAGAAGCCCCGCATCACGAATTGCAGGGCAGTCTTTATTATTTAAAATATCCGTTTAAGGATGATCCTGATGAATTTATAGTTGTGGCAACCACGCGGCCTGAAACTATGTTGGGAGATACTGCAGTAGCGGTCAATCCCAAAGATAAACGATATAAAAAGGTCATAGGCAGGACTTTAATTTTGCCTTTGATTAACCGAGAGATAAAGATTATAGCAGACAGTATGGTGGATATGAAGTTTGGCACCGGCGCAGTAAAAGTTACTCCTGCACACGACCCCGATGATTACCTATTAGGCAAAAAGCATAAACTTGAATTCGTCAATGTTATGCATCCGGATGGAAGGATGAATGAGAATGCCGGTGATTACAAGGATACGGAGAGGTTTGAGGCCAGGGAGGTAATTTTAGAGGACCTTAAAGAAAAAGGGTTGCTTGAGAAGACACAACCGCATAAGTTATCCGCCGGGCACTGCTATCGTTGCCATACGCTTATTGAGCCATATCTGTCCCGGCAATGGTTTGTAAAAATGAAGCCATTGGCTAAATCGGCAATCGCAGTGGTTAAAAAAGGTAAAATTAAATTTTATCCTAAGCGCTGGACTAAAGTGTATCTTAACTGGATGGAGAATATCCAGGATTGGTGTATATCCCGCCAGATTTGGTGGGGGCACAGAATTCCCGTTTATTATTGTAAAAGTTGCTCCACGCTTCAAGCTTCATGCTCCAAGCTAAAAACCAAAGAGATAAAGCGCGCAGCCTGCAGCCTGCAGCCTGCAGCAAATAATGGTGTCATTGTCTCTAGAACAAAGCCTGAAAAATGCCCTACCTGTGGTTCAACTGATATCTATCAAGACGAAGACGTATTAGATACCTGGTTTTCATCCTGGCTGTGGCCGTTCGCGACATTTTATTGGCCATTTGCAAGCTCCAAGCTCCAAGCTCCAAGCTCCAAGCTAAAAAGCCTGAAGCCTGAAGCCTGTAGCCTGCAGCAAAGCGATTTAGACTACTTTTACCCCACCTCGGTCTTAGTTACTGCTCCTGAAATAATCTTTTTCTGGGTGGCGCGTATGATTATGGCTGGCTTAGAGTTTGCCAAGGACATACCCTTTAAGGATGTCTATATACACGGCACAGTGCGCGATATAGAAGGTAAAAAGATGTCTAAATCCTTAGGCAATATCATCGACCCTTTAGAGATTATCAATGATTACGGCGCAGATGCCCTGCGTTTTAGCCTCATCTCCATCACTGCCCAAGGCCAGGACATATTCTTATCCAAAGAAAGATTCCAGCAGGGAAGGAATTTTGCCAATAAAATCTGGAATGCCTCAAGATTTATACTAATGAATCTGGAGCCGTCTTTTATAAAAGCAGACCTTTGCATGTTCTTTCAGAAAGAAAATCTGGATATTATCAATCGTTGGATCTTAAGCAGATTCTATTCGGTATTAAAAGAGGTAAATAAGAATTTAGACACTTATAATTTTAACGAAGCAGCCAATTTACTCTATGGGTTCTTCTGGCATGAATTCTGCGACTGGTATCTGGAGTTGATTAAGCCGGATATCAAGAATCCGCATAACCAGGTAGTAATGTATAAAATTCTGGAGAAGTTTTTAAGAATAATGCAGCCCTTTATGCCTTTTATTACCGAGGAGATCTGGCATAAAATAAAGGACACAAGTATTATGATTGGAGGCTGGCCGCATATACAGGAGCAAATAATTGACAAAAAAATAGAAAAACAGGCAAAATCTATATTCGATATTATTACCCAGATTAGGAACCTGCGTAGTTCCATTGAATTAAAGCCGGACCAGAAAGTAAAAGTCTGCATTTATCCCCATACCAAGATAAGGGAGGAATTAATAAAAGCAAATTCCGGACTAATTGTAAATCTGGCTAAATTAGAGGCTCTGGAGATTCTCGAGAAAAACCAAAGGCCGAAAGACACTATCAGCGCAGTAGTCCAAGATTTTGATGTATATTTACATTTCACCGGGCTGCTTGACATCGCTGCTGAACAAACCAAGATTAGAAAAAAAATAGATGAACTGTCTAAAATCAAAAGCGCTAAAGAGGCAATAATAAAGAGCCCTGAATTTGTAAAAAAAGCTCCTGCCGAAGTAGTGGAAAAGGAAAAACTGAGCATAAAAGAATTAGGCGATTCTATCAACCGACTAGAGAAGATGCTTGATGAACTACATTAAAGAGCCGGATATAAAAGATGTCATCATAAACGCGTTAAAAGAGGATATAGGAGCAGGAGATATTACTACGCAGAGAGTTATCTTAAGGGATAAAATTGTAAAAGCAATTCTTTTAGCTAAGGAGAATTGTGTTGTCTGCGGGTTAGGAGTTGTTGCGTCAGTATTCAGAACGCAGGATAAAAATATCAGATTTAAGATTTGTGTAAAAGAAGGAGAATTCGTTAAAAATGGTAAAATCATTGCCCGGCTTACAGGTAAGGCAGGGAGTATATTAACCGCGGAACGCGTGGCATTAAATTTTTTGTGTCATCTTTCCGGGGTCGCCTCAATGACGAGAAAATTTGTTAAGGCAGTCAGGCCCTATAAGGCAAAGATTATGGATACACGCAAGACTACTCCCGGGCTTAGGATTTTGGAAAAGTATGCGGTAAGGATTGGCGGCGGATTCAACCACCGCTTCAGCCTTGACGAGATGATGTTGATTAAGGATAATCATATAAAAGTTGCCGGAGGAATTGCTAAGTTAAGGGGCATTGGCGGCGAATATAAATTAGAGATAGAGGTAAAAAATTTGCCAGAGTTTAAGAAAGCAATAAAACTAAAACCCGATGTAATTATGCTGGACAATATGAGTATAAAAGATATAAGAAAAGCAGTACAAATAAGAAATTACCGATTACCGATTACCGATTACCGATTACCAAAATTAGAGGCTTCTGGCGGCATTACCCTCAAAAATGCCAAAAAAATTGCCTCCTGCGGCCCGGATATGATTTCTATCGGAGCCTTAACCCATTCTGTATCTTCTGCTAATATAAGTTTAGAAATTTTATAATAATTCATGGAGAAATTTAAACTGGTTTCAGACTACAAGCCTTGCGGCGACCAGCCCAAGGCAATCAAGGAATTAACAGAATCTATTTTATCAGGAGAGAAATACCAGACATTATTGGGAGTTACGGGTAGCGGAAAAACTTTTACGCTTGCCAATGTTATTGCCAACATTAACAAACCCGCCTTAGTTATCTCGCACAATAAGACCTTGGCTGCGCAGTTATATTCAGAATTCAAAGAATTTTTTCCTCATAATGCTATTGAGTATTTTGTCAGTTATTATGATTATTATCAGCCTGAAGCCTATATCCCTTCTACCGATACCTATATAGAAAAGGACGCCTCAATTAATGAGAGGTTAGACCGCCTAAGGCTTTCTGCTACCAGTTCGCTTATGTCCCGCCGTGATGTTCTGATTGTGGCTTCTGTCTCCTGTATTTATAATTTAGGCTCACCCGACGATTATCGGGGTTTGCTTGTTTTTATGGAAAAAGGCCAGATTATTTCCCGCGATAGCCTTATCTTAAGGTTTATTCAGATACAATATGAAAGGAATGATTATGAGTTTATCCGGGGCAGGATTAGGGTAAGGGGCGATGTGCTAGAGTTATTCCCATCTTATCAGGAGAGGGCGCTACGTGTAGAGTTCTTGGGCGATGAAATAAAAAAGATTTGCGAGATAAATCCCTTGACAGGAGAAGTCTTAAACATATTGGATAAGGTAGCCGTATATCCGGCTAAACATTTTATCGTTTCCAAGGATAAGATCGATGCCGCGCTTCAATCTATAGAATGGGAATTAGAAGACAGGCTTAATTTCCTAAAGCATAACAATAAGTTATTAGAGGCGCAGAGGCTGGAATCTCGCACGCATTACGATATAGAAATGCTAAAGGAGATTGGTTATTGTCATGGTATTGAGAATTATTCGCGCCATCTCTCTATAAGAGCTTCGGGTGAGCGGCCGTATTGTTTGATTGATTATTTCCCCGAAGATTTCTTAACGATAATTGATGAGTCGCATGTAACTATACCGCAGTTAGGTGGTATGTATGAAGGCGACCGTGCAAGAAAAGAAGTTTTGGTGGATTACGGTTTTAGGTTACCTTCCTGTTTGGATAACCGTCCCCAAACATTCCAGGAGTTTGAAGGCTTAGCAAAACAGGTTGTTTTTGTCTCAGCTACGCCGGATGAATACGAGATAAAGAAAAGCAAGGACAGAGTGATCGAGCAGATTATCCGGCCGACAGGTTTGGTTGATCCTGATATTATAGTTAAGCCTACAGAAGGTCAGATTGAAGATTTAATTACAGAGGTGAAAAAGCGTAGCCAAAAAAATGAGCGGATTTTAGTAACCACCTTAACTAAACGCATGTCTGAAGATTTAACCAGCTATTTACAGGAAAAAGGCTTAAGAGTAAAATATCTACATTCAGAAATAGAGACTATCCAACGTTCAAAGATACTTAGGGAATTAAGACAAAAAGAATTCGACTGCCTTGTAGGTATAAATTTGTTAAGGGAAGGCCTGGATTTGCCCGAGGTTTCATTGGTAGCAATATTAGATGCAGATAAGGAAGGTTTCCTACGTTCTGCCACTAGCCTCATTCAGGTTGCAGGTCGTGCCGCGCGTAATATCAATGGCACGGTGATTATGTACGCAGATAACATTACCGGCTCTATGAAAAAGGCAATATCCGAAAGCAATCGGCGCAGGCAAATACAATTGGAATTTAATAAGAAGAATAGTATTGCCCCACGTTCCATTCAGAAGGCGATAAGGCAAGGGATTGAAGATTTACAGGAGGCAGAAGAGTTCGTCGCGGATCTTACCGGCCAGGAAAGGGATGAATACGAATTAAATAGATACATATCCGAATTAGAATACGAGATGGAATTAGCTGCCAGGAATCTGCAGTTTGAAAAGGCAGCGGTGATTAGGGATAAGATTAAGGAGTTAAAAGGTGCTTTTAGCCATTGATATAGGTAATACTAATATAAGTTTAGGTTTATTTAGGAATGAGCGCCTACTAAGTAGATACGATATTCCTACAAAACAAATAAGCTATTTACCGGACTTTAAAAAGATATTTAATAAGAACAAAATAGATGATGTAATTATCTGTAGTGTCGTACCCAAGAGCACAATAATCTTAAAAAAAGAATTAAAAAAATTATTAGACAAAAAACCAATAATAATAGGTAAGGATATTATTGTACCCATAAAAAATCTTTACCGCAAACCTAAGCAGGTAGGACAAGATCGTTTAGTGAATGCTTATGCGGGAGCGAAGATTTATAGTACGCCATTAATTGTAGTTGACTTCGGCACAGCCATTACCTTTGATGTGATATCAAAGCATAAAGAATATTTAGGTGGCATGATTTTGCCGGGTTTAGAGATTTCTTTAGATGTCTTGGCTACGCGAACCGCACTATTACCGAAGATAAAATTAAATAAACCAAAAGAATTTATCGGCCGGGATACAAGGAATAGTATGTTAAGTGGTATAGTTTATGGTTTTGCCGCTCTGACGGATAATTTAGCCGAGAGAATAAAAAATAGAATCGGAAAGAGCGCCAAAGTCATCGGCACAGGTGGAAATATTCAATTAATTGGAAAGTATTGTAAGAGTATTTATAAGATAGACAGGGATTTAACCCTCAAAGGGTTGAATCTGATTTATAATAGATAGTATAAAAAAAGGAGGTGCGTTATGTCTGCGCTTCGATTTATAGGGGTTTTTGCGATTGTGCCTACAACCATATTGTTAACGATAAGCTTCTTTGTACTATTTGCCCTGCGTAAGGTAGAGCAACAGGGCCTTAAGGCATTCGGGTATGTTATTGCCGTGCTTCTCTGGATTGCTGCGGCTTTAATATTTGGAGCAGGGGTATATACTATGACTACAGGCCAACACCCAATGATGCCTATGATACAACAGATGATGAGAGGGTCGATGATGGAACAACAGCCGATGATGCAACGTCAGATGCTGAATCGTTAATTTTTATAGGGACGTTCCCCAAGGTGCCAGGCTTAGCAGTACTAAGTATTTATAATAGAAAGAATTATAATAAAGGTTTTTAAGAAGTGTGTCCCTTTTGGGGACGTCCCCAGTAGCACTCGTGATTATATATTACTTCAGTGTTGGTTCTTTTTTGGAAATATACGTGATGATGTGGGCTGAGAGTATGCCCGTTTCTAGGCCTTCGTATTTTAACCAATCATGAGGTCCCTTTTCAGTATACCAGACAAAGGTGGGCGGTATTATAGAGCCCATAACCTCTAAGTTGCCTAAATCAGGAATGAGCCTTAGTTTAATTGTGTTTATTTTTCCTATGGGAAGGTCCAATACTTCAGGCCCAATAACTTTAACATTAGTTTTATAAATTTCTGGTTCGGAAGAAAGTAAGTAGAAGGTTTGGTATCCGTACTGGTTAAGGTGGGCAACAAACGTCTTTAAGAAGCTTGTCAATGTATCATCATCAACAGTCTTACCTTTTATAGAGAATTCTCTATCTTTAATAATTTTTCCTTGGCCATCCGACATAGTATAGTATATTTTTTGTTTATTGTAATCATAGCGCCGGTCATATGTAACGATAATATGTCCTTGTTTATCTTTAATAACGCGGATACTCTCTAAAGGATACAAAAAGCCCTCTTTTTCTTCCATTTCTGCTGTAACATCCCAAACTATATCTTTATACTTATCATAACTGCCTTCTCCATGTGAGGTATATTTGTATATCAGGCGTTCTTGCTGGGGAATTCTTTCTATAGAGAAGGATTCTTTTGCACGCATATTAGAGTCCTTTTTATTAATATAAATAACTTCACCGCTTTCATATTTATACATAAATGCTTTTGAGATCTCTTCACTATATCCTAAATCAACCATAAATAAGAAACAGGCAACTAATATTAGTTTTAAATACTTCATATTTCTCTCCTTTCCTTCATTAACGCATTTATCCGTTACTTTCATTTGTTAACATTTTATATTTATAAATTGGCTTTGTCAAATATTCTTTTAGCACCCTGCTAAAAAACCTCTAAAACCGTTTCTTGATAGCCCTCTGCATATAAATAAGTTTTGCTAGAACTGTCCCCAAAATAAATTAATCCCAAGCTCAATTTTGCTTGGGAGTTTTTATTTGTGTTTTAGCGGGTGGCTTGGCTTAGTTTCGAGCAGGGCATAACGACGATAAACAAGCAACCAATTCTTTTAAGCGAGCATAAGGCGCGCAGTTGCAACACGTAAATTTGGCGTTATTGCTGGAGCGTGCATTAGAAATTTTTTGGCAGGAGTCTGCAAGAATTTACGACTCGCTGGACCACGCCTGCCCCGCGTAAGGATACTGGTGGAAGCGAGGAGTAAACCGTAGCAGACGGCAAAAAATTTCAGCACGCGAAAGCAAAACGCCAAATAAAAAAAACTCTTGACAAGATTTTTTTTTATTTTATAATTAGCACTCTGGGAAAAAGAGTGCTAAAATAAATCAAATTAAGGGAGGTGTGAGGATGAATATTCAACCATTGGCAGACCGGGTGGTGATTAAGTCTTTAGAGGCAGAGTCAAAGACCAAAGGTGGCATAGTCTTACCAGATATTGCTAAGGAGAAGCCCCAAGAGGGCAAAGTGGTAGCTGTAGGTAAAGGCAAAGTCTTGGAAAACGGAACCCTGCGGGCATTGGAACTAAAAGTCGGAGACAAGGTTTTATACGCAAAATATTCAGGAAACGAAATCACTACTAAGGACGGCGAAGAATTATTGATAATGCGTGAGGAAGATATTTTAGCAATAATAAAGTAAATTACGAAAGGAGTGAAGAATTATGGCAAAGCAATTGCTGTTTCAAGATGAAGCGCGCAGAAAGATACTGAAGGGCATAGAGCAGTTGGCTGCAGCAGTAAAGGTAACCTTGGGCCCTAAAGGCCGCAACGTAGTCATAGATAAGAAATTCGGTTCACCCACAATAACTAAAGACGGTGTTACTGTTGCCAAAGAAATTGACTTAGAAGACCCTTATGAAAATATGGGTGCGCAGATGGTAAAAGAGGTTGCGGAAAAGACCTCGGATATAGCCGGAGACGGCACAACTACAGCTACCATCCTGGCAGAGGCAATATATCGTGAGGGCCTAAAGAACGTTACCGCAGGCGCCAATCCCATGGCATTAAAAAGAGGGATTGAAAAGTCAGTGGAGAAAGTAGTAGAAGAATTAAGGAAGTTATCAAAACCTATTAAGGATAAAAAGGAAGTTGCTCAGGTTGCCTCTATCGCGGCAAACTGCGATACGGCAATTGGTGATTTGATTGCCGAGGCAATGGATAAGGTAGGCAAAGACGGCGTAATTACCGTTGAAGAAGCAAAATCTACGGCCACTACTTTGGAAGTAGTAGAGGGTATGCAGTTTGACCAGGGCTATCTCTCTCCTTATTTTGTTACGGATGCTGAGAGAATGGAGGTAATTTTAGAGGACCCCTATATTCTTATCCATGAGAAGAAGATATCGGGGCTTAAAGACTTATTGCCGCTTTTAGAGAAGACCGCCCGTACCGGTAAACCTATTCTGATTATGGCCGAAGAAGTAGAAGGAGAGGCACTTGCTACATTGGTAGTAAATAAAATCCGCGGCACATTAGCTGCTTGTGCGGTTAAAGCACCGGGTTACGGCGACAGGCGCAAGGCCATGCTTGAAGATATTGCTGTGCTTACCAATGGCAAGGCTATTACTGAGGATTTAGGTATAAAATTAGAAAATATTGATATTGAGGATTTGGGCAGGGCAAAAAGAGTAAAGGTAGATAAAGATAATACCACGATAGTTGAAGGCGCGGGAAAAACCTCAGCCATTAACGGCAGGATTGCCCAGATTAAAAAACAGGTTGAAGATACAGATTCGGATTATGATAAGGAAAAACTTCAGGAACGCCTGGCAAAACTTGCCGGCGGAGTAGCGGTAATTAATGTGGGCGCTGCTACTGAAACCGAGATGAAAGAGAAGAAGGCGCGCGTAGAAGACGCTTTACATGCCACAAGAGCCGCAGTTGAGGAAGGCATAGTTCCTGGCGGCGGCGTGGCTTTGATTCGCACCTTACCTGCTTTAGATAAAATGAAATTAGAAGGGGATGAGCAGATAGGCGTAGATATAGTCAAACGTGCCTTAGAGGAACCTATCCGTAAAATCACGGAGAACGCCGGATTAGAAGGCTCAGTTGTGGTGCAGCGGGTAAAACAGGAAAAGACCAATGTAGGCTATGATGTTAATCAGGATGCCTATGTAGATATGATTGATGCCGGCGTAATTGATCCCACGAAGGTTACCCGTTCTGCTTTACAAAATGCCTCCAGTGTTGCTGCGTTATTATTGATGACCGAGGCAGTGGTTACGGATAAACCTGAGAGGGAAGAAAAGATGCCACCTATGCCACCCGGAGGCGGATACGGCGGTGGAGGAATGTACTAAGCTTACTCGATAGTCAATAGTCTATAGTCGATGGGTTAAAGGGTGAAGATAAAAACTTCGCCCTTTTTTATTTTAAAATAGTTATTGACAAAAATAAAAGGTTATTGTAAAATTTGTCATTCATTCCTAATAAACACTCTGTCCTATAGATGTTTGAATTTAACCCATTGATAAATAATAAGATACAATAAGGAGCGTTAATATGGCTGAATGGATTGGTATAGGCAGGCGCGCACGCAGGTGTTATGGTTTTGACGAGATTGCACTTGTTCCCGGTGATAAAACCATAAATCCTCAAGAGACAGATGCAACCCTTGAGCTTGCAGGTAGAAAATTCAATGTTCCTATTCTGGCTGCGGCTATGGATGGCGTAGTAGATGTTGGGTTTGCCATTGAGATGTCAAAGCTAGGCGGTATTGCGGTGTTGAATCTGGACGGCGTGCAGACACGTTATGAAAGTCCGGATACTGTGCTAAAAGAAATCGCTAAAGCCTCAACCCCTAAAGCCACAGCATTAATCCAATCCGTCTACACCAAGCCCATAAAAGAAAAATTAATTTCCAAAAGAATTAAAGAAATCAAACAGGCAAAGGCAGTAGCAGTGGTAAGCTGCATTCCGGCAAACGCAGAGAGATTTGCCAGGATTGCCGTGGAGGCTGGAGCAGATATATTTGTAGTGCAGTCCACAGTCACCACCACAAAACATATCTCTAAGGCATACAAGAGCCTGGATTTATCCAAGTTTTGTAAGTTCGCAAAGATACCGGTGGTTATCGGCAATTGCGTTACCTATAATACGACATTAGCTCTTTTAGAAACAGGCGCGCAGGGCCTATTAATCGGTATAGGCCCGGGTGCTGCTTGCACTACCAGAGGAGTTTTGGGTATCGGTGTGCCGCAGGTAACCGCAACCGTTGATGCAGCAGCAGCGCGGGATTTTTATTTTAAGAGGACAGGCAGGTATATACCCATAATTAGTGACGGCGGGATGAGCCGCGGCGGAGATATCTGTAAGGCATTTGCCTGTGGCGCAGATGCGGTGATGATTGGTTCAAGTTTTGCCCGCGCCAAAGAAGCACCGGGCAGGGGTTATCATTGGGGTATGGCCACCTCTCATGAGAATCTTCCGCGCGGCACGCGTATCTATGTAGGCAGGACCGGTTCCCTGAAAGAGATTCTTTTTGGATCGGCCAAGGTAGACGACGGTTCGCAGAATTTAATGGGCGCATTAAAAACCTCTATGGGGTCATTAGGAGTAGCCAGTATAAAACAGATGCACGATGTAGAGATTATTATTGCCCCTTCAATACAGACGGAGGGCAAAATCTTTCAGGTTGACCAAAGAGTGGGGATGGGCAAATGACCAGACAAACTATCGTAATTTTGGATTTCGGCTCGCAGTATACCCAGTTAATCGCCAGGCGCATAAGGGAAAGCAGGGTATTTTCTAGAATTGTCCCCTACAATACGCCGGCAGGAGAAATTGCAGAGATGGCGCCTAAAGGCCTGATACTTTCTGGTAGCCCTGCGTCGGTGGTAACTAAAAAGAGCCCTTACCCGGATAAGAAGATATTTAAATTAGGCGTTCCGATACTTGGCATATGTTATGGTATGCAGGTGATTACTGAGATGCTGGGCGGCAGAGTTAAGCATACCGCTAAACGCGAATACGGCAAGGTAGAACTGTTTATTGATGATAACCGCGATTTATTCAACCACTTGCCTGGTAATCTCACCTGTTGGGCAAGCCATGGTGATTTTGTCAAGAAATTGCCGCCGGGATTTCACATCAGCGCCCATACGCTTAATACTCCTGTTGCCGCAATTGCAAACCGGCGCAGCAAAATATTCGCGGTTCAATTCCATCCTGAAGTAACTCACACCGAAAAAGGCAATCAAATCCTGAATAATTTCTTATTTAAGATATGCGGTTGTCTTGGCCGCTGGACCATGCAGTCATTTATTAAGGAGGCAATAGAATCTATAAAAAAGACAGTGGGCCGCGACAAGGTAGTTTTGGGTTTAAGCGGCGGTGTAGATTCCTCGGTGGCTGCCTTATTAATCCATAAAGCCATAAGAAGAAACTTAAGGTGTATTTTTATTGATAACGGCCTGCTTCGCAAAGATGAGCCGCAGCAGATAAAAAAAGTATTCCGTAACGGTTTTCATCTGAATTTATGTTATGTGGACAGAAGCAGGCGTTTCCTGTCCCGATTAAAAGGCATAACTGATCCTGAAGCAAAAAGAAAGATTATCGGCGATGAATTTGTAAAGATTTTTGAAGAAGAAGCAGACAAGGTAAAGAAAGTAAAATTCTTGGCTCAAGGCACTTTATATCCGGATGTGATTGAGTCTATGTCTCCTATTGGCGCGCCCAGTTCCCGGATAAAAAGCCACCACAACGTAGGAGGCCTGCCCGAGCATATGAAATTAAAACTCATTGAGCCGCTGCGGGACTTATTTAAAGATGAAGTGCGTCAGATTGCCAAAGAATTAGGCCTACCGGAGACCGTAATCTATCGTCAGCCTTTCCCTGGACCGGGCCTGGCAATAAGGATTATTGACGAAATCAATCCGCAGAGGCTTAATGTATTGCGCGAAGTTGACCGGCGGGTAATTGAGGAGATTAGAAATGCCGGGCTCTACGAGCAGATCTGGCAGTCATTTGCCATATTGCTGCCCATAAAAAGCGTAGGAGTTATGGGTGATGAGCGCACTTATGAAAATGTAGTGGCTTTGCGTTGCGTATCTAGTCTGGATGGTATGACTGCAGACTGGGTGAAGCTCCCCTATGAAGTCTTAGAAAAGATTGCCAATCGCATTATTAATGAAGTCAAAGGCGTAAATCGCGTGGTTTACGATATCTCGTCAAAACCTCCAGCCACGATTGAATGGGAATAAATGCCTCGTTCAGAATTTATCCACCTACACTTACACACCCAATATAGTCTCCTTGATGGCGCCTGCCGAATACCTGAACTATTGAGTTTAGCCCATCAGTATAAGATGGATTCATTGGCTATTACCGACCATGGCAATATGTTTGGTGCCATAGATTTTTATTTAGAGGCCCAGAAGGCAGGCATAAAACCTATCATTGGCTGCGAAGTATATATTGCACCCGGCAGCAGACACGAAAAGACCTCATTAGGTATTGATGAGGCATCATATCATTTTATTTTGTTGGCTCGCGATGAAACCGGATACCAGAATCTCATGAAATTGGTCTCTGCAGGGTATCTAGAAGGTTTTTATTATCGGCCGCGCATTGATAAAGAGATTCTTTCCCAATACAACAAAGGCCTCATCGGCCTAAGCGCCTGTTTGAAGGGCGAGATACCCGTATTATTGCAGCAGAAGCGGTTTAACGATGCCTTAAAGGCCGCAGATGAATTTTTAAATATAATGGGCCGCGATAATTTTTATCTGGAGTTACAGGAAAATTTGATCCCTGAGCAAAAGATAGTAAACGAAGGCCTGATTAAGATATCTAAAGAATTAAATATACCGCTGGTAGCCACCAATGATGTGCATTACCTTTTCAGAGAACATGCGAAGAGCCATGAAGTCCTGCTTTGTATCCAGACCCAGACTACGTTGCAGGACCCTAATCGCTTGCGTTTTCAAACTGAGGAATTTTTCTTTAAGTCTCCTCAGGAGATGAAGGAGCTTTTCAAGGATACCCCGCAGGCTATTGCAAATACCTTAGAGATTGCCTCACGTTGTAATCTGGAATTAGATTTCAGCAAAGTGCATTTACCCAAATATGAGCTTTCTTCCGGTAAGACCAAAGAGGAATTTTTGGAGGAACTCTGCGGACTTGGATTAAAGCAGAGGTTTAAAGATGTAACGCCTGAGATAAAAGAGCGGTTGAATCACGAATTAAAGATTATCAAAGAGACAGGTTTCCTGAGTTATTTTCTTATTGTCTGGGACTTCATCCATTATGCCAAGAGTAAAAATATACCCGTAGGCCCGGGCCGCGGTTCAGCAGCAGGCAGTTTAGTCAGTTATCTCCTGGGTATTACCGATCTAAATCCCTTAGAATACGGCTTACTCTTTGAGCGATTTTTAAATCCTGAGCGCATCGGCCTGCCTGATATAGATATAGATTTCTGCTATGAACGAAGGCATGAAGTCATTGATTATGTTACCAAAAAATTTGGCCGGGAGAATGTCGCCCAGATTATTACCTTTGGGACAATGCAGGCGCGGGCAGTGGTCAGGGATGTAGGCAGGGTTATGGGTATAGCATATGTAGAGGTTGACCGTATAGCCAAGATGATACCACCCGATTACAGCATCTCTTTAAAAGAAGCCTTAGAAAGCACGCCGGAGTTAAAAAATCTCTATAAAAACGACAGTCAGATAAAACAACTTATTGATACTGCCCTTTCGTTAGAGGGCCTTAACCGTCACGCTTCCGTTCATGCCGCAGGCGTGGTCATTGCCGACAAACCATTAGATAATTATATGCCTTTATTTAAAACTCAGGAGGAACAGATAACCACCGGCTACAGCATGATTGCCCTGGAAAAGATCGGTTTATTAAAAGTAGATTTCTTAGGTTTAAGGACATTGACCGTTATTGACTCCACTTTAAAAATAATCAAAGAAACTCAAGGCAAAGTTATTGACATTGAAAATATGCCTCTGGATGATAAAAATACCTATAAACTTCTCACCGCTTCAGCGACTATCGGAGTATTTCAGCTGGAAAGTTCAGGGATGCGCGACCTCCTTAAAAAATTGGAACCCCAGACTCTTGGAGACCTGATTGCGCTTTTGGCCCTGTACCGTCCGGGCCCCATCGGCTCAGGCATGCTCGATGATTTTATGCAGCGCAAACACAAGCGCGTTCCTATAAAATACGACCATAAGAAACTTGAGGCCATCTTAAAAGAAACATATGGAATAATGGTTTATCAAGAGCAGATTATGCAGATTGCCTCAGAACTTGCCGGATTTAGCCTGGCACAGGCAGACCTGCTGCGTCGCGCAATGAGCAAAAAAATACCGGAGGTTATGGAGCAGCAGAGGAGAAATTTTGTCCTGGGTTGCATGAAGAACGATATCAGCGAATCAGTTGCAAATAAGATATTTGACCTGGTAGAATATTTTTCCGGTTACGGCTTTAATAAATCACATTCCACTGCCTATGCTTTAATTTCTTACCGCACCGCCTACCTTAAGGCAAATTATCCCGTAGAGTTTATGACTGCGCTACTTACCTCAGAACGCGATAATACGGATAAAATAGTGGAATACGTTAATGAAGCAGGCCGTATGGGTATAAAAATTTTGCCGCCCGATATTAACGAGAGCGATGCCTTATTTAAGATAGTAGATAAAAAGAGTATCAGCTTTGGCCTTTTAGCAGTAAAAAATGTAGGCCAAGGCGCTATCGAATCCATAATACAAGCAAGAAGGAAGGGGTATTTTGGCTCATTGGAAGATTTATGCCAGCGCATTGAACTTCGTTTGGTTAACAGGAAGGTCCTGGAGAGCCTTATAAAATGCGGGGCATTAGATTCTTTTATTATGCCACGTGCGCAGATGGTTGCCGGCCTTGATAAAATATTAGAGTTGGCTTCAAGAATTCAGAAGGACCGTGCGCAGGGACAATTATCTTTTTTTGATAAGGATATGCAGGCAGGAAATGGTTTTGGGAATGCGCGGGAAAATCTGCCGCAGGTTAAGGAATGGCCAGAACCGCAACTACTTGCTTTTGAAAAAGAAATGCTGGGCTTTTATGTTACGGGACATCCCTTGGCGCGTTATGCGCATTACCTGAAGCGCTTTGCCTCTTCATCCACGGCTACTCTAACTGAGCGAAAAGATGCAGAAGAAATAAAGATAGTGGGCCTTATTGCCAAGATTAAACAGACTACCACACGCCTAAAACAGGAGAAGATGGCTATTCTTAAATTAGAAGATTTGGAAGGATTGGTTGAGGTACTTGTTTTTCCGGCTGCATACCAAAAGGTCTCCCGCTATATACAGCCCAACACGGTTGTGCTGGTGAGGGGAAGGTTAAATCTCAAAGAGGATATCCCTAAGATTATAGTCAATGATTTATTTCCTGTTGATGAGGTCTATAAATTAATCACTGCCTTAAATATAAATCTTTCCGGTATAAGGGAAAATCTCTTTGAGAGCCTCAAGGATTTACTTGTTTCTTCCCGCGGCAGTATACCCATATACCTACATTTAGACTCATCTACCAAATCCCGTATACAATTAGTTGTGGATGAAGAATTGTTTGTAATGCCATCCGAAAAATTGCTACAGGATATAGAAAATCTAATTGGCGAGGAAAGGTTGTCATTAGTGATTTAACTTGATAGTTTAAAAATTATATTAGATTCTTCGGCACATTGCCGAAGAATCAAGGAAAAGCTTCATTAATGAAGCTTTTCCTTGACATCGTAACTTTTTGGTTTTATTATAGTTATAAAATAAGGAGGTGAACAATGACCAAGAAGGATATTATTCTAAAAATATCTGACGATATCAATTTAAAACAACTGGACGTCAAAAAAGTAGTGCAAAAGACATTTGATACTATTATTGAGGCATTGGTAAGAGGAGAAAGAATAGAACTGCGCAATTTCGGGGTTTTTAAGATAAAACAGAGAAAGAGCCGCACCGGCAGAAATCCTCGCACTGGCAAAGTAGTTCCTGTCCCGCCGCGAAAGGTAGTCGTATTTAAGCCCGGTTTGGAAATGAAGAAAAAGATTACTTATGCTTAAAAGCATTCCCGGCACAAAAGATATCCTGCCTGATGAGGTATCTTGGTGGCAAAAAATAGAAGAGATAAGCCGCAACATTTTTTCTCTTTATAATTACAAAGAAATACGCACGCCTTTAATCGAAGAAGAAACTCTTTTTAACCGCTCCTTAGGTAAAGATACGCAAGTAATCCAGAAACAGATGTTTCTGATAAAAAAGGGAAAAGATGTCTATGCGCTTCGGCCAGAGGCCACAGCTTCCATAGTGCGCGCTTATATTGAGAATAATCTGGACAAAACGAGCCGTTTTATAAAACTTTATTATATGGGGCCGATGTTTCGTCTGGAACGGCCGCAAAAGGGAAGAATGAGGCAGTTTCATCATTTGGGAGCAGAGGCAATTGGCTCGCAGGATGCCTCTTTGGATGTAGAGATTATTTCTTTGGCAGATAATTTACTTAAGAGTTTTTTGATAGACGGTTATAAAATTAAAATTAACAGTCTGGGTTGTTTAAAGGATAAGAAGAAATTGGCGCAGATTTTGCATCAGGGACTCAAAAACAAAATTAATAAACTCTGTCTTGACTGCCGCGCTCGATTTAAACGCAATACTTTGAGAATATTGGATTGTAAAAACGATGCTTGTAGAGAGATAATTAATAAGTTAGACATACAGGATAAGCATCTTTGCCCTGACTGCAAAAATCATTTTAATCAAGTCATAGAGGGTCTTGATTCCTTAAAATCGGATTATGAGATTTCGCCTTATCTTGTGCGCGGCCTGGACTATTATACCAGAACTGTCTTTGAGATTACCCATCAGAACTTAGGCAGCCAGGATGCCTTGGGAGCAGGCGGCAGGTATGATAATCTGGTCAGTGTTTTAGGCGGCCCTGATGTAGGTGCAATAGGTTTTGCGTTTGGAATAGAAAGGTTGTTGTTAGCCACAATTCAGAAGCCACAATTCAGAAGCCAAAATTTAGTTTATCTGATAACCCTTGGCGAAGATGCAAAACAGTCGGGTCTAACTTTATTAGATAATTTACGTAAAGCAGGAATTAGCGCTGATACGGATTATGAAGGAAAATCCCTCAAGGGCTCAATGCGAAAGGCTAATGATTCCTCTGCCAGATATGTCCTGATTATCGGCGAGGACGAAATTAAGAAAAACACGCTTACCCTCAAAGATATGATTTCCGGTGAACAGAGAGAAGTAAAAGCCGAGAATATTATAACTGAATTAAAGGCTCAACCCTAACCTAAAACCTCAAAATGTTAAGAACGCATACCTGCGGTCAATTAAACGCCAATGATATTGACAAAGAAGTTATTCTTTGCGGCTGGGTAGATAGCCGTCGCGACCACGGAAAACTTATCTTCATTGATATGCGCGACAGATACGGCCTTACCCAGATTGTCTTTATACCTAAAGATTCAGGCGATGCCTATAAAGAAGCGCAGGAATTAAGGAATGAGTTTGTGATTAGAGTCAGGGGAAAAGTAAATAAGCGGCCCGAGGGCACAATAAATCCTAAGTTAGCCACGGGTGAAATAGAAATTATAGTAAAGCAGCTGGAGGTTTTAAATCCCAGTCTTACCCCGCCTTTTGAAATACAGGATAATCTGAATATTACCGAGGAGATGCGGCTTAAATACCGGTATCTGGATTTAAGAAGGAAGAAAATATTTAATAATTTTATCTTAAGGCACAATCTTTATAAAATCATACGCACATTTTTGGATAAGGAAGGCTTTATTGAGTCCGAAACGCCTATTCTTACCAAGTCTACTCCTGAGGGCGCACGGGATTATCTGGTGCCATCTCGGCTAAATGTCGGTGAATTCTATGCTCTGCCTCAATCACCCCAGTTATTCAAACAGATTTTGATGGTCTCCGGAATAGATAAATATTACCAGATTGCCAAATGTTTCCGTGACGAAGACCTGCGCGCAGACCGTCAGCCGGAATTTACTCAACTGGATTTGGAGATGTCTTTTGTGGATGAGGAAAGCATCTTTGATTTGATGGAGCGGTTAATGCAGTTGATATTTAAAGAAATAAAGGGGCTAGATTTAAGAATACCGTTTTTGCATATGGCTTTTGATGAGGCAAAAAATAAATATGCTTCGGATAAACCTGATTTAAGAAAAGACCTAAATAATGAATTTGCCTTTGTCTGGATAAAGGATTTCCCTTTATTTAACTATAATACGGAAGAGAAGCGCTGGGAGAGCGAACACCACCCTTTTACTGCGCCGAGGTACGAGGATTTGGATATATTAGATAAAACTCCGGATAAGGTAAAAGCGCGTTCCTATGATTTGGTTTTAAACGGTATGGAGATAGGTTCTGGTTCCATAAGAATTCACGATACTAAGTTACAGGAGAAGATTTTTAAGATTATCGGTATAAATAAATCGGAAGCACATAAACGGTTTGGTTTTCTCCTGGAGGCATTCCAATTCGGCGCGCCGCCTCATGGCGGAATAGCCATAGGGTTAGATAGGCTTCTGGCGATTTTGGCCGCAGAAGAAAGTATCAGGGAAGTGATTGCCTTTCCCAAAACGCAAAAGGCATTTTGTCCCCTGACAGGTGCGCCCTCTGAAGTAGAGGAAAGGCAGTTAAAGGAACTGGGAATAGGTATAAAAAAAAGGAGGAGGAAATGAAAAGCAAAAGTCTATTTTATTTATTTGTGCTTTCTTTTATTCTAATCTTATCGGGCTGTGTGGTAAGGACGTATTCTGTAACCAAAGACAGGATTGATCAGGATTTAAGTGCTGGTAATCGCGGTTACCTTCAAGGTCAAGCATCCAAACCTTTGGAAGAGAAAGAGAGGAAATCAACGCGCACTATCCAGGCTGTAGAAGTGGAACTGCATTCACCTATAAAATTCGAGACGATGCCCAAAACAAAATCCGCAGAGAAGCCCGTAGAGCAGGCGACAGAGGACAAAGAACTCTGGGGTAATCAGGGTTTTATCACACAGAGTTCTGCCCCCGAAGCCCAAGAGGCACCTGCTGCCGCGGTTAATATGGAAAAATATACTGTTGCAAAAGGCGATACATTACAGAAAATCTCCAAGAAATTCTACGGAAAAACTAACAAGTGGACCAGGATTTACGAAGCTAACAAAGATAAATTAAAGAGCCCCAATAAAATCTATCCCGGCCAGGTTATAGGTATTCCGGTCGATTCCCTGAAGGAACCTCAAGAGAATCTCAAGTAATACAAAGCGGCATGGTAAAAATAATCAAATTAGAAACCCAGCAAGAGGCGCAGGCCCTTTTTGGGCTTCATGATGAGAATATCAGGGCCATAGAAAAGGAATTTAAGGTTAAAATAACCCTGCGCGGCGGGCATCTAAATATAAGCGGCAATGCCAGCAATATTAAAAAGACCTCTCTTCTCATTGAGTATATATTAAATGCCATCCGGTCCGGCCAGTCCGAATTAGGCAGTCAGGACCTGCATTATCTTATAAAAAACCTTCATAAAGAAAAGAAAGGCACTTTGGATATGCCTAAGTTAGAGATCGAAGGTTTATCCAGCGGAAAACAAATTGGGCCGAAGACAAATGGCCAACGTGAATATGTTGAGGCAATTAAGAAATATGATATTGTATTTTGTATCGGGCCCGCGGGGACGGGTAAGACCTATTTAGCTATGGCCTGCGCAGTTGATGCCTTAAAGAAAGAGGAGGTGCGCAGAATTATTCTCACCCGGCCGGCAATTGAGGCAGGGGAGTCTTTGGGATTTTTACCCGGGGATATGTATGAGAAGATTTCACCCTATCTTCGCCCACTTTATGATGCGCTATATGATATGATGGAGGCAGAACGCATAGAAAAATATTTAGATACAGGCATTATTGAAATTGCACCTTTGGCATATATGAGAGGCAGGACCTTAAACGATGCCTTTATTATTTTAGATGAAGCACAGAACTGCACTGCTGAGCAGATGAAGATGTTTCTTACGCGCCTGGGTTTTGACTCCAAGGCAGTAATTACCGGAGATATTACGCAGAGTGACCTGCCCGACGGAAAACCCATCGGCCTGCTTCAGGCGCAGGATATATTGAAAGGCATAGAGGGGATAGAATTTGCCTACCTTAGCGGTTCTGATGTAGTCAGGCATGCACTTGTGCAGAGGGTTATCGAGGCATATGATAAAGCCAATCGCAATAAATAGATTAAGGTTTATCCTGGGGACAATTTTCATTTTTTTAATTGCCTATATCTTACAGTTAAAGTTAATTGTTCCCCTATTTTTGTTGGTCTTATTTCTTTATATCGGATTAGTTTATAAAGACCTGCGGCTTAAGAATTACAGTCTTCTTAATCTCACCCTACTGTTTGTCATTATATTTGTGACAAGTTACTTTATTATAAGGCAAGGCTACCCCGTATATTTTATACCTTTTTCCCTAATACCTATGTTGTCTACTCTCTTATTTGGCGAATTGTCTATTTCGTTATTGCTTAGCATAGCATCCGCTATTTCTATAGCATATATCAGCGCCAACAGTTTCTATTTAGGGGTATTATTTTTAATCAGCGCAATATCGTCGGGCATTCTCATCTTTGGTGTGCACAGGCGCATGGAGATTATCCGCGCCGGTTTTATTATCGGGCTCATACAGGTAGCATCCCTGGCTTTTATCAATAATTTTGCGTTCCAGGACCCCATAAAATATGTCGCTCTTATGTTTAACGGTATCGCCTCTAGTATTCTTGTGGTGGGGATACTGCCTGTTTTTGAATATCTTTTTAAGACGGTAGCAAATATAAGTTTATTGGAGTTAACCGATTTTAATCACCCGCTTTTACAACGTATGGTGCAAGAGGCGCCCGGCACATATCATCATAGCCTCATCGTAGGTAATCTATCCGAGGCTGCCTGTGCAGCCGTAGGCGCTAATGCGCTCTTGGCCAGGATAGGGGCATATTACCATGACATCGGAAAGCTAAACAAGCCCGAGTATTTTAGCGAGAATCAGGGCATAAACCAGAGTAAACACGATGCCTTATCTCCTACAATGAGCAAACTGATAATCACCAAGCATGTCACGGAAGGAGTAGAACTGGCTAAGAAATATAACCTTAATCCCCGTATAATAAACTTCATCCTAGAGCATCATGGCACCAGCCTCGTTTATTATTTTTACCGGCGGGCCCTGGAGAGTCTGGAGGAGGATCAGGAAATAAAAGAAGAAGGTTTTCGTTATCCCGGTCCTAAACCCCAAACCAAAGAAACAGCCATAGTGCTATTGGCAGATTCTGTGGAGGCAGCTACGCGGGCTTTAAGAGAACCTACACCCAGCAGTATCGAAGAAATAGTGCAAAAAATTATCAATAATAAGTTTATCGATGGGCAACTGGATGAATGCGACCTGACCTTAAAGGACCTCGAAAAAATCTCTGCCGTGTTTATTCGTATATTAAGCGGTATATATCATGGCCGTATAACCTATCCTGAAGATAGCACCCCTAAGAAATAATATATCGAAAAATTCAGACGAGTGAATATAATCATAGAAAATCTGCAAGACAAGATACCTATTAATTCAAAAAAGATAAAAGAAGTTGTAATTAAGGTCCTGTCGCTTGAGCGCATCAGAAAAAAAGGTGAAATAACGGTCTGTTTTGTAGACGATAAGAGAATCAAAAGGCTTAACCTAAAATACCTTGATAAAAACAGCCCCACAGATGTTTTGGCCTTTGATATAGCCTGGCCCAAAGACTCAAATATATTTGCGGATATAGTTATTTCTACTGATAGGGCAATTGCCAATGCAAAAAGCTTTCGCACCGCGGCTATGTATGAATTGTATCTGTATGTAATACATGGCCTGCTGCATCTTTTGGGCTACGATGATAAGACTGCAAAAGAAAGAAAAATAATGGAAAATAAGGCCAACCAGATTTTATCAACCTTAAACTCTAACTGGTTAATCGTTAATGGTTAATAGTTAATTGATAAGTAACGCGATTAACGAATAACGATTAACAAATAACGAGGAACAATGTCCATCCATAAGACTGAAGGAATAGTTTTAAAAAAACAGGATTTTCGCGAGACATCCCTGATTGCTAATTTTTATACCAGAGACTTCGGCAAGATAAGCGGTATACTAAAAGGCATAAGAACTGACATAGCTAAATTTGCCAGCACAGTAGAGCCCTTTTCTCATAACGACATTATATTTTATAAAAAGATAAATTCTTCTCTTCATCTTATATCTCAATGCGAAGAGAAAAATAATTTTAGTGGCATCAGGCAGAGTGTTTTTAAGATAAGTTCAGGCAGTTTTATGATGGAACTCCTGGATAAGATTATGCCGCAGGAAGAAAAAAACGAGGATATTTTTGACTTGGCCCTGGCTGCCCTAAAAGGATTAGAAACAAGCGATAATCCCCATAAAATCATAACCATCTTTAAGATTAAGATTTTAGCGCTTTCCGGATTTAAGCCTCATCTTGATTCTTGTGTCTGCTGCGGCATGAGGATTAACGGCCAGTCAAAATTCAGTTTAAGCTTGGGCGGCCTGCTGTGTCAGCGCTGTATACACAAAGACATTAGCGCGCGTTCTATTTATAGGGGCACAGTAGCCACAATATTGCATATAGAGAGAAACACTTTACAAGACAATCTTACCTTAGGGATGAACCCCGAGATTAAAAAAGAACTGGATCTGATATTAAATTCATTTTTGAATTTTCATCTGGAAAGGGAACTTAAATCGCAGAAAGTATTGGATAAATTGAAGATTGACTAAAAGAGAGAGGGGTAATATGAAAATAGTCATCGTCGGCCCGGGAGCAATGGGTTGCCTATTTGCTGCGTTCCTTGCCAAATCCCTGCCTGCCGGCAGGCAGGTAAAAGAAGAAATCTGGCTTTTAGACAAAAATAAGGAGCGGGCAAACCAAATTAATAAACAAGGCATAATTGTAGAGGGTATTTCAGGAAATTGGCAGGCCTCTGTCAAGGCCACAGCTGATACGGGGGATATCGGGAGCGCAGATTGGATAATTATTTGCGTGAAGTCCTATGATACAAAAGAGGCGATAATTCATACATCTTCTCTGGTGAGTGAACATAGCCGCTTGATTACGCTTCAGAATGGCATCGGTAACATTGAAATTATAGGTGAGGTAATAGGAGCCGATAAAGTCATCGGCGGAGTGACTAATCTGGGAGCGACCTTATTAGATGTGGCACGTGTAAGGCATGCTGGCAGGGGAGAGACGGTCATCGGCAGGATAGACGGCAAGATTCCGGTTGAGTTACGTTATATCAGAGAGATTTTTAACAAGGTGGGGCTTGAAACCAGAATATCGAGGGATATCAAAGGCCTTTTGTGGTCTAAATTAATAATCAATGTAGGCATAAATGCGCTTACTGCGATAACGCGGTTAAATAATGGAAGATTAATAGAATTCGAGTGGACGCACAGGATATTAAGAGAGGCGGTTACAGAAGCAACGCGCATTGCCAAGAGAAAAAGAATAAAACTCATCTACGATGACCCTTTGGCAAAGGTGGAGGCGGTTTGTGAGGCAACGGCAACCAATGTATCTAGTATGTTGCAGGATGTTTTAAGGAAGAAACGCACCGAGATAGATTTTATTAATGGTGTGATTGTGCGTCAGGGTCAGGGTCTGGGCATACCTGTGCCGGTGAATTCAATGCTCGTAGATTTAGTAAAGACCATTGAGGCAAGTTATAGTTTAGCGGTAATATAATAATTATTAAATGAAGCTGGCATTTTTCTCGCTCAAAGTCGGTTTTTTCACGCCAAAGGTCTTTCGCATTTCCGGTGGCTGCGGAACTCGCCCGTCGGGGCTCTCGCCCCAGGACGGGCTCAGACATCCTCGCCATCCGAATGCTTCCGCGTTCGGATTCCCGAAAATACTCAAGCTGCTTTGGCTAAAACCTCCATTCGCTCGAAATAACGCCAGTTTCATTTTTATGCTAATATCTTGTATATTTAGCGGGTGGCTTGGTTCTGTACAAACCAGCGAAAAAACTCAAGACCGTTTCCGAAGGAGCATAAGGAGCACAGGAGCAATATTATGAGGCGAGACTTCTGCGTAAGTAACATCTTTGCGAGCCCCTACCTAGAGCCAAAATTACTAAGGGGATGGGGGTGCCCATAGCAGAAGGCAAGCCGAATGCGACGAGCACCGCAAGCGAGTGAGGAAAGGGGATTGAGTTAAAAACAAACCAAGACAGGACCCGCTAAATGATAACATTATGAAAAACTTAGAGGTTAGTCAGATATTCCGCGATATCGCCAATATCCTAGAGATAAAAGGCGAAAATCCCTTTAGGATACGCGCCTACGAAAGGGCAGCACAGAATATTGAAGGCCTGACAGAAAATATAGAAGATTTTATTAAAGAGGAGAGGCTTACTCAGATATCCGGAATAGGCAAGTACCTCGCGGATAGAATAAAGGAGTTCGTAAAAACCGGGAAGATTAAAATTTACGAGGATTTAAAAAGAAGTATTCCTGCCGGCCTGCTGGATTTATTAAATATACCCTCTGTCGGGCCCAAGACCGCAAAACTATTATATGAAAAATTAAAGATAAAAGGTGTGGCGGACTTAGAAAAGGCCATAAAAAATAATAAACTTCAAGGAATTTTTGGCATAAAAGAAAAAACCATTGAGAATATCTTAAAAGGAATAGGAGTCTTAAAAAGAGGAAAAGAAAGGATGACGCTAGCGCAAGCCATACAAGTTGCCGATGAATTCCTCAATGCCTTAAAAAAATTACCTGATACTAAGACGGTTTCTGTGGCAGGAAGCTTACGCCGTCAGAAAGAGACTGTACGCGATATTGATATCCTGGTGATTTCCCAAAAACCCCATAAGATTATACACTCTTTTACGAGCCTTCCCTATGTGGCAGGTATTTTAGCAAAAGGAGAAACCAAGGCTTCTGTGCGCACCAGTGACGATGTGCAGGTTGACTGCCGCGTTGAAGCAGAGAAATCATTCGGCGCAGCCCTGCTTTATTTTACCGGCTCAAAAAATTTCAATATTAAACTCAGACAACTAGCAATAAAAAAAGGATTAAAGATAAATGAATACGGCGTATTTAAAAATAATAGATTTATGGTGGGTAAAACAGAGGAAGAGATATTTAAAATTTTAGATATGGCTTATGTTGAGCCGGAATTAAGAGAGGATTCTGGTGAGATAGAATTAGCCCGCAGATTTAATCTGCCTGCATTGATAGAACTAAAAGATTTAAAAGGCGACCTTCATGTGCATTCCAACTGGTCTGACGGCAGAAATAGCATAGAGGAAATGGCTAGTGCCTGTCAAAAAATAGGGTATTCTTACGTGGCTATTACAGACCATTCACCAAGCCTCAAGGTTGCAGGCGGCTTAAGTATCGCAGAACTCAAGAAGAAAAAACAAGAAATAGATAAAGTTAATAAGAAGCTAAAGGGCTTTAGGGTTTTATATGGAACCGAGGTAGATATTGACTCTGGGGGCAATATTGACTACAGAGATGCAATATTGCAAGAGTTTGATGTGGTGGTAGCCGCAATTCATACGGGATTTAAGCAATCTAGGGTTCAGCTCACCAGAAGGCTACTTAGAGCCTGCGCCAATAAATATGTGCATATAATTGCGCATCCCACCGGCAGGCTTTGGGGCGTGCGCGATGCTTACGATATAGATTTCCAGCAGGTTCTAAAAGCAGCCCGAGAAACAAATACGTCTCTGGAGATAAATGCCTTTCCCCAGAGGTTAGATTTAAATGACCTGAATTGCCGTCGGGCAAAAGAGGCGGGGGTTAAACTTGTAATAAATACAGATTCTCATACGGCCGAACAATTACCGGCAATTAAATTTGGGATAGCCGTTGCCAGGCGCGGCTGGCTTACCAAGAACAACGTGATTAATACGCTTTCGGTTGAGGAGCTTGTAAAGATTTTAAAAAAATGATAATTTTCCTAATTCATAACCGACTATACGCAGAATAGTTACGATATGAAAGGGTGGCACTTCGGGGAACGTCCCCTATTGCTTGACGGGCTGTTAAAGGCAATAATAAAGAAATAATTATGTCAAAAGTCAAAAGTTTTATCTTTTATCTTTTACCTTTTATCTTTTTAACCGGTTGCCAAAATCAGCAACTCTACAAAGACACCCATATAATGATGGGGACATTTGTTGAGGTAATTTCTCCTGAAAAAAGAGCTGCGGGTATTGTCTTTGAGGAGATAAAAAAAGTGGAAGACCTTTTGAGTAAATACAATCCGGATAGCGAAATTTCCCGGCTCAATAAAACAGGAGAATTAGAGGCAAGTAACGATACATTTTATCTTTTTCAAAAAGCAAGGGATTTTTGGCAGATAAGCGAAGGTGCATTTGATATAACGGTCGGGCCGCTAATGGACCTTTGGGGTTTCACCGATAAAAATTATCGCCTGCCGCAGGATGAAGAGATTAAGGCTGCGCTTAAAATAGTAGGTTTTGATAAAATTATCTTTGACAATAGCAAAAATATGGTAAAATTCAGTGTTTCTGGGATGAAAATAGATTTGGGCGGCATTGCCAAAGGTTATGCCGTAGATAAGGCAGTTAAAAAATTATTGGCAGAGAATATAAATAGCTGCCTGATTAATGCCGGCGGCCAGGTATTCTGCTTAGGGGATAAATTCGGCAGGCCTTGGCGAGTGATGATAAAAAATCCACACAGCCAATCCCAAAGAGGTTATTTAATAGAAGTAAAAAATATGGCTGTGGCAACCTCAGGCGACTACGAGCAGTTCTTTTTAAAAGATAATAAACGTTACTGCCATATTATTAATCCCAAGACAGGATACCCCATCCAGAATAATATTGTTTCTGTAACGGTGATAGCGCATGATGGTTTAACTGCCGATGCCTTAGCTACCTCTATTTTTGTTTTAGGAAAGGAGAAAGGCGAAGAGCTGGCAAAGAAATTTCCGGACGTAAAACTAAAAATTATTGAGAAACAATGAATAAAATAATTAATAAAGAACAGTTAGCCCAAGACGTAGTTAAAATTATATTAGAGGCACCTCAAATAGCCCGCAAAGCCAAGGCAGGACAATTTGTAGTACTCATTACCGACGAGGAAGGCGAACGCATACCTTTGACCTTAGCAGACTGGGATGAACAAAAAGGAACGATCGGTTTGATATTTCAAAAGGTGGGTTACACTACTCGTAAATTAGGCGCGTTGAATACCGGCGATAATATACAGCACCTACTCGGTCCTTTGGGGCATCCTACCGAGGTCAGCAAATTAGGCACGGTTGTTTGCATAGGAGGAGGAGTGGGCATTGCCGAAGTTTATCCGGTGGCAAGGGCATTTAAAGAAGCCGGTAATAGGGTCATAGGTATCATTGGTTCTAGATGCAAAGATCTGTTGATACTTGAGAAGGAAATGAAAGAGGTCTGCGATGAATTATTTATTACTACCGATGACGGCTCTTACAGCCGCAAGGGATTGGTAACCGATGTGTTAAAAGAATTGTTTGAGGTAATGGAAAAGTCCACGCATACAAAGTTTCCGGATTTGGTTTATTGTATCGGGCCGCTTCCGATGATGAAGGCAGTCTCTGATTTAACTAAAGATTACCAGATTAAAACTATTGTCAGCCTGAATCCGATTATGGTAGATGCCACCGGTATGTGCGGTTCCTGCCGATGCACTGTAGGCGCAAAAACAGTATTCGGCTGCGTTGACGGCCCGGATTTTGACGGACATTTAGTTGATTTTGATGAGTTGGCAAAACGCCTGACTTTATTTAAGAAGCAGGAAGATATCCTCAAAGATTAATAGATGTTACCGAAGCCGCACGACTTAAAGAATAATAAATTTAAGGCCAGCAATGGCCACAAGGTACAGGCCTGGGATTTTGATTATATAGGCTGTCCAGTGGAGTTTCTTTTTGAGAAGCTGAAGACTTCGCCAAAAGGGCTATCAGAAAAAGAAATACAGAACCGCCTTGAAAACTACGGTTATAACGAACCCGCCAAGAAAAAGAAAAGGACTATACTTACCCAAATCCTTTCTAAGTTTATTAATCCGTTAGTTGTTGTTCTTATTATAATTGCTGCATTTTCTATGTTTTTTGGTGAAAAAATCAGCGCGCTTCTGGTTTCCCTAATGGCTGTAATGAGTGTTTTCTTATCGTTTATACAGGAATATCGCGCGGGTAAAGAGGCGGAGAAGCTCAGTGAAATGGTGCGCGCAACTGCTACGGTTTACCGCAATGCTAAATCAAGGGAAGTTAAAATACGGGAAATTGTCCCCGGGGATATCGTTGACCTGTTTGCGGGCGATATGATACCCGCTGATTTGAGGATTATTTCCTGCAAAGACTTATTTATTAATCAGGCATCCTTAACCGGAGAGTCCTTCCCCATAGAAAAAGTAGCCGACCCCGCCCAAAACAAAAATGGATCAATTACTGAATTACACAATATCGCTTTTATGGGTTCCAGCGTAGTAAGCGGGACTGCTTTAGGGGTTGTTGTAAAGACCGGCATATCTACACAGTTTGGCGAAATTTCAAGGAAACTGGCTACAATGAGAATAGAAACAGGTTTTGATAAAGGTATACACAAATTTACTTGGCTGATGATCCGTGCTATGCTTTTTATGATTTTGTTTATCTTTGCCATCAATGCTTTTCGTCGCGGCAACTTTATTGAGTCGCTGCTTTTTTCTCTTGGCGTTGCAGTCGGCCTTACTCCGGAGATGCTGCCTATGTTGGTGGCAATAAATCTTTCCAAAGGCGCAATAGCCATGTCTAAAAAAGAGGTTATCGTCAAACGCCTTAATTCTATACAGAATTTTGGTGCTATGGATGTGCTCTGTACAGACAAAACCGGCACCCTCACTATGGATAAAATAGTTCTGGAAAAGCATTGTGATGTTGTAAGAAAAGAAGACGAGGATGTTTTAAAATGCGCATATTTAAATAGCTTTTATCAAACCGGATTAAAGAACCTTTTAGATAGAGCTATCCTTAAATACCATAAGTTATTGGTACAGCAATTTAAAAAAATTGATGAAATACCTTTTGATTTCTCCAGAAAAATAATGTCTGTAGTTGTGGAGATGAACGGCAAACATAGAATTATCTCTAAAGGAGCCCCTGAAGAGATATTTAAGAAATGTACTAAATACGAATTAGAAGGCGAAATACTGGATATGGAAGACCTGATACTTTCGGATTTAAGAGAGGAATACGATAATTTAAGCGCAGATGGTTTTAGGGTTCTGGCTATCGCCTATAAAGATATGGATAATACCAGGACAGTATATTCAAAGGATGATGAGGGAGATTTGATTCTTAAAGGTTATGTTGCATTTCTAGACCCGCCAAAACCTACCGTAAAGGGAGCAATACAGGCATTAAAAAAACTCAGCATAGATTTTAAAGTTTTGACGGGCGATAATGAATTGGTTACTAAAAAGATTTGTAGCGACGTTGGCCTTGATGTCAAAAACCTTGCTACCGGCGAACAAGTGGATAAATTGGATGATAAAGAACTGCAGGAGTTAGTAAAGAGCACCAATGTGTTTGCAAGGCTTTCTCCTTTGCAGAAAGAAAGGATAATCCGTGCGCTGCGTGAGAATAAACATATCGTGGGTTATTTGGGAGACGGGATAAACGACGCGCCTGCCTTAAAGATTTCAGATGTGGGGATTTCTGTAAATAATGCTGTTGATATTGCCAAAGAGTCCGCAGATATAATTCTTTTGAAAAAAAGCCTGATGGTTCTTGAAGATGGCGTGATAGAGGGCAGAAAAACCTTTGGTAATATTGTCAAATACATTAAAATGGGCTCAAGTTCAAATTTTGGCAATATGTTTAGCATGACCGGCGGAAGCATGTTTCTACCCTTTTTGCCGATGTTGCCGATACAGATACTTTTAAATAATTTTCTTTATGATTTATCCCAGATAGCTATACCTGCCGATAGAGTAGATAGCGAATATCTTATTAAACCAAGGCCTTGGAATGTGCAGTATATCAAGAAATTTATGATTATCATAGGCCCCATTAGTTCAATATACGACTTTATCACCTACGCAGTTATGTTATTTATTTTTCATGCTTCACCGCAGCTATTCCATACCGGATGGTTTATAGAATCACTCTGTACCCAGACTCTTGTTATACACGTAATCCGCACAGGAAAAATCCCCTTTTTGGAAAGCTGGCCAAGCAGATTCTTAATCCTGACTTCGGTTTTTATCGTTACTATAGGAATACTGATTCCATTCTCTGGTTTGGCTAAACCTTTTGGATTTGTAGCTCCGCCGCCCTCATATTTCGGTATATTATTTTTTATGGTTATTACTTACTTACTCTTGGTTCAGGTAGTAAAGACGTGGTTTATCAAAAAGTATGGTTATAATTAACTTATTATTAGCAAGTTTCAGAAAATGAGTGAGGACATAAGTTATGGAGAATTATATTAAGAATATAACCGACATAACTTATCAGTCCGAACTTATCCCCCTGCATTCTTGCAGAATGCAAGAAGGGGGATTAATTCGCACAGCAACTTATGTTCACTTTGTTCCATAAGTTGCGTGCTCATTAAATATGCGCCAAAAAGTTCCTCAACAATCACCGCAAGAGCGAATTAAAAACTTTTTTGAAGTTGCTTTAGGGTTTTCTAAGGAACAAGCAGAAAAAGAGGCAGGCCGTTGTCTGCAATGTAAGGACCCCGTCTGTATTAAAGGCTGCCCCGTGGAAATAGATATCCCTGCTTTTATCAGACTAATCAAAGAGGGTAAGCGTAAAGAGGCGCTGGATAAAATAAAAGAAAAAAATAATCTTCCGGCAGTCTGCGGCAGGATTTGTCCTCAAGAGGATCAGTGCGAAGTGCTCTGCGTCCTTAATAAGAAGAAGATACCCATAAATATCGGAGCATTGGAGAGATATGCGGCAGATTATGAAACGGATATCCGGATATCCGAATATCCGGTTATCCGGGAAAATAAAGTATCTGCTAAAGTAGCTGTAGCAGGAAGCGGGCCGGCAGGGCTAACCTGTGCTGCGGATTTAGCTAAAATGGGATATCAGGTAACAGTTTTTGAGTCTTTACATATTCCGGGCGGTGTCCTGGTTTACGGCATCCCTGAGTTCAGGTTACCGAAAAAAATAGTGCATCAGGAAGTCGAATACATTAAGAGTTTAGGCGTAGAAGTAAAAACGAATACCCTCATCGGAAATACTTATAGCATTGAAGATTTATTTTCCCACCAGAGCGGGATCCCGCCAAAGGCGGGAAAAGAAAGTTTTGCAGCCATATTTATCGGCGTAGGTGCGGGCCTGCCGCAGTTTTTGGAAATACCAGGCGAAAACTTAGACCGGGTTTATTCTGCCAACGAATTTTTAACCAGAGTCAATCTGATGAAGGCATATAAATTTCCCGAATACTCCACGCCCATTAATATCGGTAACAAGATAGCAGTTATTGGGGGCGGAAATGTGGCTATGGATTGCGCTCGGGTTGCTTTAAGGCTCAGGAAGAAATCCATATTAGTTTACCGTCGCACGGAAAACGAGATGCCGGCGCGCCGAGATGAAAGAGAAAACGCCAAAGAAGAAGGGGTGATTTTTAACATCTTGACTCAGCCGGTAAGGATTATCGGCGATGAGAAAGGATTTGTCAAGGGGATGGAATGTATTAAAATGGAATTAGGAGAGCCTGATGAATCAGGCAGAAGGCGACCGGTCCCTATAAAAGATTCCAACTTCGTTATGGACGTAGATACGGTTGTAGTAGCCATAGGCCAGAATCCCAATCCGCTATTACGTAAAGTTACCCCCGGCCTTAAAACTAACGAGGATGGCACGATAATAGTTGATGAGAATTATATGACCTCTATCCCCGGCGTGTTTGCCGGCGGAGATATTATTTCTGGAGCTGATACTGTAATCTCGGCAATGGGCGCGGGTAAAAAAGCAGCTGTGGCAATAGATAAGTATATAAAAAGTAAGATTAAGGTTTAAGGTTTTAGGTTAAGGAGATATGATATGGAAATTGTTAAGGTGACAGTTAAAGATATTCTGTCGTTAAAGAATAAGCGAAAAATTACCATGCTTACTGCCTACGATTATCCTTTAGCCTCTTTGATTGACAGGGCAGGGATGGATATGATTCTGGTAGGGGATTCTGTGGCTAATGTGGTTTTGGGATTGGATTCCACAACTCAGGTAGGCATGACTGAGATGATTCATCATGCCAAGGCAGTGACCCGCGCCGTAAAACACGCCTTGGTTATCGGAGATATGCCTTATGAATCATATCAGGTTAATCCTGCGGAATCAGTAAGGAATGCTCGTAGGTTTATAGATGAGGCAAAATGTGAAGCGGTAAAGTTAGAGTGGTTTGAAAAATGCCCAGAAGTAACCGAACAGATTATTAAAGCAGGTATTGCGGTAATGGGCCACATTGGGTTAACTCCCCAGACTGCAGATAAATTGGGCGGATTTAAAGTTCAGGGCAGGGACGCGGATGCAGCAAAGCGCCTGATTGAGCAGGCTAAAGCTTTGGAGAAACTGGGCTGCTTTTCAATTGTCCTGGAGTGCGTGCCGGATAAAATCGCCCAGATTATTACCCGGAAATTAAAAATTCCTACCATCGGCATTGGTGCAGGCCCGGATTGCGACGGTCAGGTTTTAGTAACTCCTGACCTGCTGGGATTATTTGAAAGATTTAAACCGAAATTTGTCAAACAATATATAAACCTTATCCCCCAGATACAGAAAGCATTAGAAGAATATAAAAAAGAAGTTATCAAGGGTGAGTTTCCTACACAGGAACACAGTTTCACCATTAAAGAAGAAGAACTCAAAAAGTTAAGTTGAAGAAAACAAAAGAAAAAATAATAAGAATTTTTTTAAGTGCGATTCTTTCTATATTAGCTATCGCCTTCCTGATAAAGTTTGGCGGTCCGCCTAATTTGAAGTTGTATGTCTCAACCGGTATCGGCGATTGCCAGAAGATACCGTTATTATGTATGGCGCCGCAGGAAAAAATAATCAATCCTAATATAGATAAGGAATATATACTAAAGTTACTGCCTTACGAATTTCCCCAAATAAAAATAAGCATACCGCCCGGATTTACCGTAGTCCAGGAGAAAATCACCAAGGTTTATTATAAAAAAAAGAAACGGCAACACAGCGGTGCCGTTGCCTATCTACTTCACCAGGAGCCGGGTTTTTTTATCAAATTATTTCCCCGCTTAAGACAGCAAGGCATAAGGGATGACTATGAATTCTTCAGCCGTATGATGTATGCCCGGTTAAGCGATATAAAAAATCTAAACGATGCCTTCTTTGTGATTGTAAAAAGTATTTTTACTCCTGATTTAGGCACGCAGCGTAATGTTCGTATGGCACAATTTGAGCTTGGCGATAAAAAGGGCTTTATTAGTTATAATCTTACTGGCAGGAGCCGCTATTTTGACTGTAATATCGTTAACCAGGACGGCCATTTATTCAAACTCTATATAAAAGATAAAGACGCGGTCCTAGATTTAGATAAAGTACTGGCAATTATTTCTACCGTTAAAAGGATAGACTGAATTTCCTTGATAGTATCAGGAAATTATATTAGATTCTTCGGCACATTGCCTTTAGAATCAAGGAAAAGTCTCATTAATGAGACTTTTCCTTGACATACGGTTCAAATTGGAGTAAAAATAAAAGGTTATGAATGAAAATCTTATGGATAAGGTTGTTTCTTTATGTAAGCGAAGAGGTTTTATCTTTCAGTCCTCTGATATCTACGGCGGCTTAAGTAACACCTGGGATTATGGGCCTTACGGCGTGGAATTAAAAAATAATGTAAAGCGCGCCTGGTGGAAATCAGTAGTTTATGAACGCGATGACATCTTTGGTATGGATGCCGCTATTCTTATGCATCCTAAGGTCTGGGAGGCATCCGGCCATGTCCAGAGCTTCTTTGATTTAAAGAGCGACTGCAAGTCCTGCAAGAAACGTTTTAAAGCCGCGGATTTAAAAGATAAAAAAGTCTGCCCTGAATGTAAGGGCGAATTAACCGAACCGCGTCCTTTTAACCTGATGTTTAAGACGCACCAGGGCCCGGTTGAGGATCAAGCAAACGTAATTTATCTTCGGCCTGAGACTGCCCAGGGAATGTTTGTAAATTTCTCCAATATTTTGGATTCAAAACATCCTAAACTCCCCTTTGGTCTGGCGCAAATCGGTAAGGCCTTCCGTAACGAAATCACACCCGGCAACTTTACCTTCAGAACGCGCGAATTTGAACAGATGGAGATAGAATATTTTGTCCAGCCCAAAGAGGCAGATAAATTTTATGAATATTGGGTTGATGAGAGGTTTGAGTGGTATATAGAATTGGGAATAAAAAAAGAGAATTTAAGAAAACGTCCCCACACCAAAGATGAACTTGCGCACTATGCCAAAGCCTGCACAGATATAGACTATAATTTTCCTTTTGGTTGGAGCGAATTAGAGGGCATTGCCAACCGCACAGACTTTGATTTAAAACAGCACGCCAAACTTAGCGGCAAAGATATGCAATATTTTGATGACGCCACCAAAGAAAAGTTTTATCCTTACATTATTGAGCCCTCAGGTGGAATAGATAGGTCGGTATTAGCCTTTTTAGTAGATGCCTATTTTGAAGAAAAAGTCAAGGATGACCTGCGCGTAGTTTTAAAATTACACAAAGATTTAGCGCCTGTTAAAATAGCAGTGCTGCCGCTTTTAAAAAATCGTCCCGAAATTGTGGAACTGGCCAAAAAGATAGCCGTTGACCTTAAAAAATCTTTTATTACTGTTTATGATGATACTGCTGCCATCGGCAAACTCTATCGCCGTCAGGATGAAGTGGGGACTTTGTATTGCGTAACCGTGGATGTGCAGTCTCTGGAGGACAAACAGGTTACGGTACGCGATAGGGATACCATGAAACAGGAACGCATTGGTGTTGACAAATTAAAAGAGTATCTTGCTAAAAAGCTAGGGACGGTTCTCTAGCCAAAGCAGAACTGTCCCTAAAAAGGGACACTTCTCGATTGAGTTGAGAACCGTCCCTAAGTAAGAGGGAGGGGTTTAAAAGCAATGGCAAAAAAATTTGTTTACTTCTTTGGCGGGCAAAAAGCAGACGGAAGTGAAAGTATGAAAAATCTCCTGGGCGGCAAAGGCGCCAACCTGGCTGAGATGGCCGGCCACAAAAATTTACGGCTTCCGGTTCCGTCCGGCTTTACCATTACTACTGAGGTCTGTATTTATTATTATAAGAATAGAAGGACTTATCCTAAAGGTTTAAAAGAAGAGGTCGCCAAGGCTATGAAAAAGGTGGAAGCGCTTATGGAGAGAAAATTCGGTGACCCGGATAACCCGCTTCTGGTTTCCGTGCGTTCAGGGGCGCGGCGTTCAATGCCCGGAATGATGGAGACGGTTCTAAATATCGGCTTAACTGAAGGGGCCATAGCCGGATTAATAAAACAGGGTGGCGGCAATTCCCGTTTTGTCTATGACGCTTATCGCCGGTTGATTATGATGTATTCCGATGTGGTGATGGAGAAAGCCGCAGGCATTGAGCCCAAAGATGAGGAGTCCGGCATACGCAAGCAATTGGAAAGAATTATGCATAAAATGAAACAGGACAAAGGTTATAAAAGCGATACTGACCTTACTGCTGAAGACCTTAAGGAATTGTGTAAATTGTTTAAGGCCAGGATAAAGGAGGTCTTGAAAAAAGATTTTCCCGACGAGCACAATGAGCAGCTCTGGGGCGGTATAGGCGCGGTATTTGCCTCATGGCAAGGCAAGCGCGCCGTGAGTTACCGTCGGATAGAAGGTATACCTGATGATTGGGGCACGGCGGTTACTGTGCAGACCATGGTCTTTGGTAATATGGGTAATGATTCTGCCACGGGTGTAGCCTTTACGCGCAATCCCGGAAACGGCGAAAATCAATTTTACGGTGAATACCTTATCAACGCACAAGGAGAGGATGTGGTTGCCGGCATCAGGACACCCGCTCCTATTAATGAATATTCCAAGTCCGAGCACAATAAAGATTTGATTACTCTTAAAGAAACGATGCCCAAAATTTATAAGGAGCTTTTTGATATCCAAAAACGTCTGGAAAAACATTATCGCGATATGCAGGATATTGAATTTACCATAGAAAAAGGCCGTCTATTTATGCTGCAGTGCCGCATAGGAAAGCGTAACGGCCCGGCAGCAGTGCGGATGAGCATGGATATGTTAAAAGAAAAATTAATCACACCCAAAGATGTAATAATGCGCGTTACTCCCAGTCAATTAGATGAATTGTTACACCCCATAATTGACCCTAAGGCAGAACTGGCGTACAAGCCCTTGGCAAAAGGCCTGCCTGCCGGCCCGGGTGGTGCAACCGGCCAGGTTGTATTTAATGCCAAGGATGCCGTAGAATGGGTTAAACAGGGCAAAAAAGTAATACTAGTGCGGGAAGAGACAAATCCCGAAGACGTAGAGGGTATGCGCGCGGCAGAAGCGATTTTAACTGCCCGCGGCGGGATGACTTCGCATGCGGCATTAGTTGCCCGCGGTTGGGGCAAGTGCTGTATCGTAGGCTGCGGCGCGCTACACATTGATTATGCCAGAAAAGAGTTTTCTGCCGACGGAAAAGTTATCAAAGAAGGCGAATGGATTACCTTAAACGGCACAAAGGGCAATTTTTATGCAGGTAAACTTCCTATGATAGATGCCTCCCAGGAGAATAGCATGTTAGGCCAATTTTTAGAGGCCTGCGATTCCTTGAAAAAATTGGGTATCCGCACCAACGCCGATACGCCTGAAGATGCCCGCCGGGCCCGGCAATTCGGCGCAGAAGGCATTGGTTTATTCAGGACCGAGCATATGTTTTACGGCAGGGGTGCTGAAGAGCCGTTATTTCGCTTACGTAAAATGATTATGTCCAAAACCGAAGTAGAAAGACGCAGGGCCCTCGATGAATTAGCTCCTTATGTCAAAAAAGATATCAAGGGCACATTAGAAGCCATGGATGGCCTACCTGTGGTTATCCGTTTATTGGACCCGCCTTTACACGAATTCGTCCCACACGAACAAGACAAAAGAGAGCAGTTAGCCAAAGACTTAAACATTACTTTGGATGAATTAGCCCAACGCGCAGAGGCATTACACGAATCAAATCCGATGATGGGGCACCGCGGCGTGCGTTTAGGAATTACGTATCCTGAAGTAAGCCAAATGCAGATACAGGCAATATTTGAAGCAGCGGCAGAACTGATTAAAGAAGGAAAAAACCCTTATCCGGAAATAATGATTCCTGTAGTCTGCGACGTAAAGGAACTCAATGACCAACTGGCCATTACCCAGAAGGTTTACAGGGAAGTCTTAGCAAAATATAATCTTAAAAAAATTAAATATATGTTTGGCACGATGATTGAGATTCCCCGCGCATCACTGGTGGCAGGTAAGTTAGCAGAGGTTGCCGAATTCTTCTCCTACGGCACCAATGATATGACCCAGATGGGTTTTGGTTTTTCGCGCGATGATATCGCAGGTTTCCTGCCCGATTATATTAAAAAAGGCATACTCCCGCAAGACCCCTTTCAGAGTATTGATCAGGAAGGAATCGGGGAATTAATTAAAATAGGCATCCAGCGCGGCCGTAAAACCAATAAGAATCTTGAGGTGGGTATCTGCGGCGAGCATGGTGGAGACCCGGCTTCAGTAGAATTCTGCCATCGCGTGGGTATGGATTATGTAAGCTGTTCGCCTTTCAGGGTGCCCATTGCAAAATTGGCCGCTGCGCAGGCTGTTTTAAAAACTCAAAAGGTAAAACCAAAAAGGTAAAACCGCCAATGGAACAGGCATTAAAAACCTATTTGAAAGATATCAGAAACATTCCTCTATTAACCCCTAAGGAAGAGATAGACTTAAGTAAAAGAATAAAAAAAGGCGATGAGCAGGCACGCAAAAAAATGATTCAGTCAAACTTGCGCTTAGTAATTAATATTGCCAAAAGATACATGCATTTAGGGATACCTTTGCTGGATTTGATTGAGGAAGGCAACATCGGATTGATGAAGGCAGTGGCTAAGTTTAACCATAGAAGAGGATACCGCTTTTCTACTTATGCTGCCTGGTGGATTAAGCAGGGAATCACCCGTTCAATATCCGAACAGGGAAAACTTATCCGTATGCCGGTTTATATGAATGAACTCATCGCCAAATGGAAAAAGACAAAAGAGCAGATGTCGCAGAAATTAAAACGGCTGCCTTCAGATGAGGAGATTGCCAAAAAATTAAAGATAATTAAGAATCAGATGGCGCAGATAAACTTCTGGTTGTCCGCGCAGACTTCATCTTTAGAGGCGCCGGTGGGCGAGGAAGACGAGAGTCAGGTTCTGGATTTAGTGGAAGATCAAACCGCAGTGCCGCCCGATGCTGAGATTAAACGTTTTTTTGATAAAGAAAAACTGGATAGCCTTCTGGATATGATGAATGAGAGAGAAAGGCAGGTCCTGGATATGCGCTTTGGCCTTATAGACGGAAAGTCGCATACCTTAGCTGAGGTGGCTAAAAAATTAGGAGTTTCGCGGGAGAGGATAAGGCAGATTGAGGAAGAGGCATTGAAAAAACTGCATAGATTTGTCCAGCAACAGGAAGGCGAGTTGTAATGAAAAAGATTAAGGTTAAGATTAAGGCTAAGAGTTCGGATCTTAAAAGTTACATCAGAAATATACCTGATTTTCCCAAGCCCGGAATCTTATTCAGAGATATTACCACCTTGCTAAAAGATAAAAAAGCATTTAAAGTGGCGCTTGATACTTTAACGCATAAATTTAAAGATAAAAATATAGATGTGGTAGTGGCTGTAGAGGCAAGAGGCTTTATCTTAGGCGGTGCAATCGCGCACAGATTAGGCGCAGGATTTGTGCCGGTGCGCAAACAAGGAAAACTCCCCTCTAAAACTAATTCGGTAACCTATAATTTAGAATACGGAACAGATACTTTAGAGATGCATCATGACGCAGTCAGGCCCTCTGATAAAGTTTTGATTGTAGATGACCTGTTGGCTACCGGCGGCACCGTAAGAGCGGTTGTGGATTTGGTCAGTCAACTGAAAGGAAAAATTGGCGGTATTGCTTTTTTAATTGAGCTGAGTGATCTTAAGGGCAGAGAGAAGTTAAAGGGGTATCCGGTTTATTCGTTAATAAAATATTAGAAAACGAGAAAACGGGGTCAGAATTATTTTTGCGACCCCATTTTCGAGAAAATAGATCTGACCCCATTTTGTGTTAACCTCAGACTCAGCCTTATAGATATGCGCCTGTAGCTCATTTGGATAGAGCGGGGCTCTCCTAAGGCCTAGGCGGGTGGTTCGAATCCACCCAGGCGCACTTTTTAAAATGTACGATTTACATACCCATTCTTTACTAAGCGATGGCGTCTTGTTACCCTCCGAAATAGCCGTGCGCTATGCGGATAAAGGCTACAAGGTCATTGCCATCTGCGACCACTCAGACTACAGCAATATAAAAGACAACATCAATAAAATCTTGGAGTTCACCCAACACTGGCCTACTGATTCAGGCATAAAGGTTTTACCGGGGATAGAATTGACGCACCTGCCTTTAGGTCAATTTAAGCCTTTAGCCAGATATGCCAGAGAAAAGGGGATAAAGGTAATTGTGGCGCACGGCGAGACCCTCTCTGAACCGGTAATTAAAGGCACAAACCGCGCTGCCTTGGAGGCAGACATCGATATCCTGGCGCATCCGGGCTTGATTAGCGATGATGAGGTTAAATTAGCCAAGAAAAAAGGTATATTCCTGGAGATAACCAGCCGCAAGATGCATAGCCTCACCAATCCCCACGTGGCTGAACGCGCCTTAAAAATAGGCGCAAGATTAGTCTTAAATACGGATAGCCACCAGCCAGAAGATATTATTGCTCCCGGCCAATTAATAAATATTGGCCGCAGGGCAGGCCTCAGCCTTAAAGATATAGAGAATATTTATCAGGATGTAGGTAAGTTTTTAAAAGGAAAGGAGGTAAGATGTCGAAAGCCAAAATAAATTTTATTATTTGTGGTTTTGCCTTTGTAATTTTAATTAGCGGCTGCGCAACCCTTTTTAAGAAAGATGCTCAAACGGGCATTCCGGCCCTCTTAGAGCCCTCTATGATGCTAAAATTCGCTGACCTACCCTATCCTACGGGTTTTAAGCTGCTCTCTAAGGATTCATATACCTTTGAAAGCCAGGGTGTGCGCGTAGCTGTATTACGCTATCGCGGCAAGGCAAATGCAGACCAGCTGGTTAACTTCTACAAAGAGCAGATGCCGATGTACAACTGGGCCCTATTAAATACCGTAGAATACGGCGAGCGCCTGCTGAACTTTGACCGGGCTAACGAAACCTGCATTGTCAGCTTATTACCCAAGGGCTCAAGCGTTACTATTACCATCTCCGTAGGCCCCAAAGCGCAAATACCCAAGAAATCAGATAGGCCTATGAAATAGTAATTTTAATAAAAAATACTTGACAAATAAAGGCTTATGTGTTAAAAAGATGAAAATAGGATATACCATTGGAGATGACTTTAATCTTAGGCGTAAAGGAAGGTGATGAACAAAAATAAGCCTGAAGTCAACCAAAATCCAGTGATATACATATAGATACATATAGTAATTCTCTAGGAAAAAATTAAACCCTAGTTAAATAAATATATCTTGGTATTTTTTAAAGGAGGATAAACAAAATGAGTAAACGCTTAATCTTAGTTCTGGCTCTCGCGTTTGTGGTAGGCATAGCAGTTTGCGCCTACGCAGAAGTCCAGAATGTCAAAGTAAGCGGCGATATACTCTTACGCGGCATTAGCCGAAGCAACTTTAGCTTGAACAAAAGCGCTTATACTTATACTTATAGTGATGTGGGTGATTATACTTGGGTGGAGGGTGATGATGGCTACTATTACTATGTCTATGACCCAGAACTTGAGTATACAGAGACAGTGACCATACCCAGAAAATATAAGGTAAGTGGCCTCACTTCTACGGCGCGTGTAAGAGTTGACGCTGATTTAACTGATAATGTTTCAACAACCGTCAGGTTGCTTAATGAAAGGTCATGGGGGTTAGAAGAGTCTTCTTACCATGGCGGAAATGCTGATGTCTCTATCGACCTTGCTTATGTCACTCTAAAAGAGTTCCTCTATTCACCTTTGACCTTAACCTTGGGTCGTCAGGAGTTAAGATTCGGCAACGCCTTGATTATCGGTGACCCAGATACAAACCTATTGGCAAATGAATCTTGGGTTCCTTATGACCTAAGTGCCCGCAAGGCATTTGATGCCATGAGAGCCACTCTAAATTATGACCCCTTGGTAATAGACCTTATCTATGCCAAGATTGATGAGCAGGACTGGGCGTGGTGGGATACAAATGGTGTGGAGAAAAATGATACAGACCTCTATGGTATGAATGCTGCCTATAATTTAAAGGACTTAGGCATTACAGGAAAAGCTGAGCTTTACTTTTTTAGCCGGGTAAATAGGTTGCCCGTTTATTATAGTTACCTTACTAAGAAAGATATCTGCAATACAATAGGAATGCTCGTTTCTGGAAAGATTGTGGATAATCTTAGCGGAAGCCTAGAATATGCCTATCAGTTCGGAAACACAGCTTATGGCTGGGATGGAATAAATTCACGTGCAAACTTAAAACGCCGTGCCTTTGCATTACAGGCAATATTGAATTATGCTTTCCAGACAAAATACAACCCCAACTTAACTGTGGCCTATACGTATCTTTCCGGCGACAAGAAAAGTGATAAAACTGACAATTACTGGGACCCGATGTTTACAGACCAAACAGGCAATAATATTGTTTCTGCGCTATTTCCTGCCACCGACAACCAGAGCATCAATGTGATAGGAAGTATTAAGCCTAAGGAAGATTTAACCTTATCTGCAAACTACGGGTACTACAGGTTAGCGCAAAAACTTAGTTACCTCTATGGTCCTTACGCTTCTTCCATGCCCTACATAATGACCGATAAGAAAACCCTTGGTAGTGCCTTAGACATTACGGCTACTTATGACTACACCGAAGATGTGCAGCTTGGATTAACTTTCGGTTATTTTAACCCGGGCAATGCATTTGATAAATCATACGGTTACAAACAGAATGCCACACAGCTTATTGGTTCAATGAAGGTAACCTTCTAACTCAACTTATGTAGAGTCACAAACCCTCAGGGGAGCAATCCCCTGAGGGTTTTTTATTATCGTTATGTTATACTTAGCCATCATATATCACATGCACCAGCCCTATTACAAGGACCTCTTAACCCAGGAGGCGCATATGCCCTGGGTGCGCCTGCACGGCATTAAGGACTACTTGGATATGGTTCAAATTTTAGAGAATTATCCCCGCATACATCAGGTCTTCAATCTCGTTCCTTCTCTGATAGAACAGGTAGAGGACTTTACCAACCGCACCGTCAAAGATAAATGTTTAGAACTTTCTTATAAGCTTGCCAAGGAATTGACCCCGCAGGACAAGGAATTTATTTTAGAGAATTTCTTCAGGATTGATAAAGACCGGGTCATCTCAATTTATCCGCGTTATTATGAACTTTATCTTAAAAAAATAGCCAATAAACAACTCACTGTCCAGGATTACTTGGACTTGCAGGCCTGGTTTAATCTTGCCTGGACTGACCCCTATTTTCGCGAAAGTTCGCCTGAATTAAAAAATATAGTTAACAAGGCAAGGTTCTTTACGGAAGAGGAAAAAAACATTGTCTTGGATAAGCAGACCGATATATTAGAGGATATCCTGCCTACCTATAAAAAATTTATGTCTTGCGGCCAGATTGAACTTACCCTAAGCCCTTTTTATCATCCCATATTGCCTTTACTTTACAACACCAAGACCGCTCTTGAGGCTAATCCCAAGACCACGCTGCCCAAAGTCAACTTTTCCTATCCGCAGGACGCCAAAGCCCAGATTGATAGTGCAGTTAAGTTTTTTCAGGATAGATTCGGCGAAATACCTTACGGTATGTGGCCGTCTGAGGAATCCGTCAGCGAACATATTTTGCCTTTCATAATCCAGTCAGGGATAAACTGGATAGTTACTGACGAGGCAATATTATTTAAATCTCTGAAGAAGAAGAAAAGAGATACCAAAATTTTATATCAGCCTTATCTTTTAAAAAGAAAGGACGGCAATTTAAATATCATCTTTCGCGACCGCAATCTCTCGGACTTAATCAGTTTTGTTTATTATACTTACAAGACCGAAGCAGCAGTAGATGAACTGATGAAGCACCTGGAAAATATTTACCAGGCTTTTACAAACCAGGATATCCTTGTGACCATTGCTATGGACGGCGAGAATGCCTGGGAATATTACCTTAATGACGGCCATGACTTTTTGGAATTGTTCTATAAGAGATTATCCGAATCTAAATTTATCCAGACCACCACCATCAAAGAATATTTACAGACCCATAACCCGACTAATGAGATTAAACGCATTGCTGCCGGTTCTTGGATTTACGCCAATTTTAACAAATGGATTGGCGACCCCTATAAGAATAAGGCCTGGGAATGTCTGGTGAAGGCAAGAGAAGAGTTAGAAAGCTACAAGCTTCAAGCTCCAAGCTCCAAGCTAGAATTGGCCTATAAACAAATCTACATTGCCGAGGGCAGCGACTGGTTCTGGTGGTATGGCGAGAATCACGCAGATTTTGATGTGCTCTTTCGTATGCACTTAGCAAACTTTTATACTATAATAGGAAAAGACATCCCTGATTATTTAAAATCTCCTCTAACAGCCAAGTAACCTATTGACAAATAATAAGTTTTGTGTTATAAAAATTATATTAATAAGAACTTTTCCCACCTCGTAGCTGGACAGCAGGTTTATGGATAAGAAAGAAATCTACGAACATCTCGCCAAAATTTATCTGGACGCTTCTTTAAAACACAAAAAAAAGAGAACCAACGGATACTCGCTTTTTAAAAACAGATACACTTACCTTCTTGGCATCATCTTTATCTTTTCCTTATCATTACTGGTATTTTTTAATATCACCCGCCACAAATCCTTAAATTCTGAGATTGCGCTCATCCTGCAGCCGGAAGCCATTAAAATCAACTTTCATTTTGACCCCGCAAGAAAAGAAATTTATTCCATAGACCTGAATAAATTGGTTATAGCCAGATTCAAAACATTGGCATTTTCAGCAAAAAAGGCTAATTACCAGGATAACATTTCTTTGAGAGTAGAATTCAGGAGCGCCTTCAAAGAAAAATCAGAAGTATATCTTAAAGATATATCGCATAAATGGCAGGACTACAAAATTGCGCTTTCAGAATTTAAAAATATCAGCGACTGGTCCCAAATATCAACGCTATCTTTTATTGTTGAGGAATGGAATGTGCGGGAAAAAAGAGGTGTGGTTTATGTTGATAATATAAGGTTCATACGCTAACAAGGAGGAAATATATGCGTATAATTTCCATTACTAATCAAAAGGGAGGCTGCGGTAAGACCACTACCGCAATAAATTTGGCTGCTTGCTTGGCAGAAAACAACAGGAAAGTTCTTCTCATAGATTTAGACCCCCAGTCGCATGCAACGTTGGGCCTGAATATTACATCGGATTTAAGCATCTACGATGTCCTTTCAAAAATAACAAAGAAAAAAGCCGCGCTGAATGATATCATAAAAAACATAGATGATAATTTTGATATAGCCCCTTCTAGCATTATATTAAGCACTTTGGAACAGGAATTAGCCGGGGAAATCGGACGGGAATCGCGGCTCTGGGAGACAATCAGTGATTTTTCCCGCAGTAGCGGGATCCCGCAGAATGCGGGAAAAGGTAACTATGATTATGTTTTAATTGACTGCCCGCCTAACCTGGGGATTTTAACCATAAATGCTATACGGGCAGCTGATGAGGTAATTATCCCTGTGGAGGCGTCACGCTTTGCATTTGAAGGGGTAAATCAGCTGATGGATATAATAAACCTGATAGGCGACAGATTAAATCATACGGTCAAATATCACGTCCTGATAATAAATTTCGACTCGCGCCTGCGGCATTCCTTCAGGATGTTAGAGAAGATAAAGTCTAAGTTCCAAGACAAAATGTTTAGCACTATTGTGCATATCAACGTAAAACTAAAAGAGGCGCAGAACGAAGGCACCCACATTCTAAATTACGATAAATATTCCCGCGGGGCAAAGGATTACTACAGTTTATCGCGGGAGATTATCACAGAAGATACAGCACCTACAATAATGCCTATGTTAGAGAAAAAGATGAAAGAGATTATAAAAGAGAGGCTTCCCAGTTTAAGTGAGGTTGTTTTTTCGCTTTTAGCGCCCCAGGCACAGGAAGTCTATGTCACCGGCGACTTTAATGACTGGAAACTGAACGATAACAGCCGTATGAGGCCGGATAGCGGCAACTGGACCAAAAGGATAAAACTTACTGCTGGCCATTACCACTACCGTTTTGTTATCGACGGGAAATGGACAGAAGACCCTAATAATGCCACTAAAGAACTAAACCCCTACGGGGAAATGGATTCCTTAGTTGAGGTCAAAGATTAATATGAGCGAGCAGGCCAAAGACATACAGGAAGGAAAATTTTTTGCCGTAATTTCTTACATAAGTTTCCTTTGCATCATCGCCTTGGTCTTGAAAAAAGAGAATAAATTTGCCCTCTATCACGCAAAACAGGGCCTGGTGCTTTTTGTCTTTGAGGTCGTATCTTTTGTTCTTTCGATAATCCCTATTCTGGGTTGGTTAATAAGGGTATTGGGGTTAATGGTATTTACGCTTGTTGCTCTCTGGGGAATTCTGCAGGCTTTGATGGGCAACTACAGCCGCGTACCTGTAATCTCCGATATCGCTGATAAAATAGTTCTCTAGGGACGGTTCTCAACTCAAAGCAGAAGTGTCCCCGCTTGAGGGACACTTCTCGATTGACTTCAGAACCGTCCCTTATGAGGGAGGTGTTCCAATGGCATTGAAGAAAAAGAAGGTAAACAAAAGAAGGGTTGCTAAAAAAAGGATTACCCGACGCAAACCCGCGAGGAAACCCGCGAGGAAACCCGCGAGAAAACCCGCGAGAAAAATCGCGAGAAAACCCGCGAGAAAAATTGCGAGGAAACCCGCTAAAAAGGCCCTCAAGAAAAAACCTGCTGCCAAAAAGGCCAAAAGGTTAGGTAAGGATGTTATCGGCATAGTCACGCACTATTTTCCCAAGGTCAGGGCAGCAGTGGTAAAATTAAAAGCGCCCTTAAACACAGGAGACACAGTCAAAATCAAAGGCCATACCACTGATTTTAAGCAGGCCGTAACTTCCATGCAGATTGACCGCGTCCCCTTAAGCGCCGCAAAAAAAGGCCAGGAGATCGGCCTTTTAGTGGATTCGCGCGTGAGAAGGCACGACGTGGTCTCTAAGGCATAAAAATGACCTTAGCCATCAGCCTGATTGCCAAAGACGGTATTGCGGTTGCCTCGGATAGCCGCGTAACCAGCGGTGACCCCCGTGGTCCCACTACGGTTAACGACACGGTAAAGAAGATATTTGAATTGGGGAACTTTTGCTCCCTGACTATAGCCGGTGACGGCGGCTTGGGCGCAAGCCTTATTGATGTCATCTATTACGAATTACACAAGAATCCGGTTTACCGCCTGCTTAGCGTGGATGAGATGCTGAATCTGGCTACGGATTGCGTGATTAAAAAATATAATGAGTGGTTTCCTAACATTAGTTATGAAGAGCGGCCGACGCTGCATATAATCATTAGTGGTTACAGAAAGGATATTAGTAACTCCAACTTTACTGATTCGCCCGAGATATTCACTTTGTATAGTGAACGTAATTTTGCGCCGCACCGCTGGACGCTGTTGGGATTTATGGCTATAGGCATAAGTCCTCTGGCAACCTACTTATTAAATACGCTTTATACCAAAGAGATTACCTTAAAGCACGCTCTTGAGTTAGCGGCGTTTGCTATCTTAGAGACCGCGTCGCAGGACGGCAAAGTAGGCAAAGACATACAACTGGCTTCATTTTCGCTGAGCCAGCCATTTAAGCTTTACAGTCAAGACGAGATTTACGAATATATTTATCAGGCAGACCGTCACCGGGATAATCTGAAGAAGGCATTCTACACAGGATAAAAAGAGAGGAGGATAGGATGAGGCTTTCAGAGATTGAGAAAAAGGCAAGAAGTATGGGCGTCAAAGATTTGTGGAGGTATTCCAAAAAAGAGCTGATAAAAATAATTCAGCGCACCGAAGGAAATTATGATTGTTTTGGCACAGCAAAAGGCTCTTGCGGCCAATTGGCCTGTTGCTGGAGAGATGATTGTTTAAGGTAATTGAAATAAAGCACTAAATAAACAGGAGGTGCGATAATGCAGTTCTCTGGGCTTGCTGACGCCATACTTTTGGTTGCGTTGGGGATAGGCTATGTTGTTCTATATTTGGCTAAGAGAGAAGAGAAAGGCTTGCAGCTTACGGGTTATCTTATAGGAGGGCTAATTATTGTTTTAGCTGCATTTTATATAGTAGGCAACATTCTTTTCAGGGCCGAATATCAAAGAAATATGACACGCACACAAAGCCTTATGATGCACAGAGGCACAATGCAGCCGCGCATCATGCCAAAAACAATTCCTGCCCCGGCTACTAGATAAAAGTTACCTACCACCCCACGCGCTCAAACTTTCCTTATGAAGCACTTAAAATAACATAGGGTGTCCCTTTGGGGAACGTCCCCATTTATTTATTTGATAATAGCATTTTTTATTGCATTATGTTATCAAATATGTTAAACTATTGCTATGAGATGGGAAAAGTTTTTAGCTAAATTTAATAAGTTACCTGTTATTGATACTGAGATTTTCCTTGCAGGTGTCACTGACCCCCGTCCTTTAAAGGTTCAGATTAGCCGCTGGCAAAAGGCAAGGAAGCTCATTCAAGTTAAGAGAGGAATTTATCTATTGGCAGAACCGTATCGCAGAGTTGAGGTTTGCGAATTTTACCTTGCTTCGCTTTTAAAAAAGCCCTCTTATATTAGTTTGGAAAAGGCACTAGAATATTACGACTTGATCCCGGAATCGGTTTCGGTATATACTTCGGTTACAACCAAGCGGCCGGGGAGATTTTCTTCAGAGGTAGGGGTTTTTGATTACCGGCATATCAAGAATTCTTTTTTTTGGGGGTATAACTCAATTACGCTAAATAAGCAGACTGGTTTTATTGCTTCTGCGGAAAAAGCATTGCTTGATTTCTTTTATCTTAAAGGCGTAAAGATTTCTTTAGATTACCTTGAAGAAATGAGGCTTCAGAATGCGCAGCAAATTAACCTTGAGAAACTTGCTGAGTATGCTAAGAAATTTAAGAAACCGGGAATGCTTTATGTTGCGCAGGTTATCAGCAAGTACATCAGTACCGCCAGCAAGAGGAAGAAATGAAGGACTATGCCTTAGAACTAGTTTCTAAAGAGACAGGTTTTAATGCCAAGTTAAATATCATGAGAGAATACCTGCAGGTATATGTCTTGAGAGTGATGTATGATGCGGGTGTATTCCGTTATACTGCATTTTTAGGCGGCACAGCACTTAGATTCCTCTATAATCTTCCCCGTTTCTCTGAAGATTTGGATTTTTCCTTGGTTAAGGATGGGCAATATAATTTTAGTGATATTATAGATAAGATTAAAAATGAGCTTATTCTAGCGGGATATGATATTACGGTTTCATCCCGTCAGGACAAAGCAGTGCATTCGGCATTTGTAAAATTCTCAGGGTTAATGTATGAGGCAGGGATTTCACCGCTTAAGGATAAAAAATTATCTATAAAACTAGAAATTGACTCTAATCCGCCTCCAGGAGCAGCTGTTAAGAGCGATATTGTAAATAAATACTTTCCGCTTTCATTCTTGTCTTACGATGTAGCGTCCTTATTTGCCGGTAAATTACACGCCCTTCTAAGCCGCAAATATACAAAAGGGCGCGACTTTTTTGATTTAGGATGGTACCTTTCACGATGGAAAGATATTTCACCGAATATTCTGCTTCTTCAGAATGCTCTTAAACAAACTGGCTGGAGAGGCCAGATGCCTTCAGAGCAGAGTTGGCGCGAGTTTATTTACAAAGTTGTGAAACACGCAGACTGGAAAAAGGTTAGGGCAGATGTAGAGAACTTTCTTGAGAACCCTTCAGATATGAATATCTTTTCTAAGGATAATACATTGAACTTACTTACCAAGCAATAGGCCAGATGTTCTATACACGTTGTTTATAATAATCTACTCATCACCCTGCCAAGTTTAATTTTATCAACAACTACCCCATTATTATTCCTAAGTCGTTAAAACTCCCCAAAAATTCACATCCGTAACTCTCTGTTTACCAATAAGTTATAACTAAACAAAGATATTTTTTAAGTTTAGCCAGACTTGGCATAAAATTTGCTGGTATTAGTTATATCAAGACATTACGGGACAAAGTAGGACATAGTAGGACATAGTAAGACAGATTAATACAGCAGGAGGCCAAAATTGAATGACGGAAGAATGACCATTACGGATATCGCAGAAAGGATTGGTGTTACCTCCAAGACCATAATTCGCTGGGAGAAGGCTAAAAAAGTAAAGCCTGCAAAACGTGATTGGCGGGGATGGCGTGTATACGATAAGAACGACCTTAAAACCATAAAAAGCTTTAAACAAACCATTATTTATATTGAGGAGGAGTAAGATGAAGTTACAGACTAAACTTATAATTTTTAGCGTAGTATTTTTAATGCTACAAGCAGTAGCCACAGCAGAACCGGATGCACCAGAAATTAGCGAAACCTATAACGCTATAGAAATACAGCCCAGAACAAGCAACTTTGATCCTTTAACCTACACCTTAGGGCCGGATGATGCGATAGAAATCAGCGTAATGCGTCATCCTGAGTTTAGCGGCACCTATCCGGTAAATCAAGAAGGTAAAATCCAGTATAAATTTGTCGGAGATATGGAAGTAAACGGATTAACTAAGGCAGAGCTGGAACAAAGGATTAGAGATGTGCTTTCTACGTATGTCAAGAATCCGGAAGTGAATGTTACAGTTACAGAATATAGAAGCAAATACTTCTATGTACTCGGAGAAGTTGGCACTCCCGGTAAATATTATATGCGTTCTGAAACTATGTCGGTAAGAGAAGCGGTATTTGAGGCGGGCTTACCCACCACAGCCGCTGCAATGCGCAAATGCAGGTTGATTAGCCCAAGTTTTAGAGGTAATGGTAAAGTAAGAAGCGTAGACTTATACGCTATACTCTATGGAGGTAATCTCAAGAAAAACATTAATATGCATCCGGGAGATGTGCTATATGTGCCCTCTACAGTAATGGCAAAGCTAATTAGAGTTATTAACCCTGTGACCACAACCGTTGGTCTTGCTGCTTCAGCCCCGGATAGCGCCTCAACAGGAAGAACAGCAACAGAAACCCTAAGAGGTAAACCCTATTAAAAAGAGAGGTATATTATGGTAAATGAGGAAATTCTAAAATATCGTAATCCTGTAGAATACTTAAAGATATTCTTTCATCGTAAATGGCTGCTTATTGCACCTATTTTTGCTGGCCTTGTCTTAGGTATTATTGCCTGTTTTTTGCTGCCGCCTCGCTATGAGTCATCCACGATGATTATGGTAGAGGAGCAGAAGATTATCAACCCTCTTATCCAGAACTTAGCAGTTTCCAGCACTGCTGCCCAAAGGATGGAAAATATTAAGGAGATTATCCTGGGCTGGAATAGTTTGGTAGAATTGACCCAAAAATTAAACCTGACAAAAGACCCGCAAAACCAAGCCCGGTTAGAAGCACTTGTTAAAGACTTAAGAGATTCTATAACCGTGCGCATGAAGCAAACTAATATAATCCAAATCTCCTATTTTGACAGAGAAGCACAGCAAGCCCAGCGGGTAACCCAGACCTTAACTGATATTTTAATCAAAAGAAATACGGAGTCGCAAACTAAAGAGACAGATGTAGCTATAAATTTCATTACGGAACAGCTTGCTATTTATAAAAGAAAGATAAAAGAATCAGAAATCAACCAACTCCAGGATCAGCTTAAAAACCTGCTTATAGATTCAACTGAGCAGCACCCTTTAGTTAAAGAATTAAGGCAAAAAATCGCTGCTGCCCAAAAAGAATTGGAATCAGGCGAATATGAAGTTGCTAGCACAGAGCAACCGCTAAATAATGCCACTCGTCAAGCCCTTAAAAATGAACTGGACAAAATTATTGATAGAGGAACCCAAGCCATTCCAGGCTCTACGGCTTATGCCAGCGAAACAGAGCGCGACCCCGGTGCCTCAATCTACAAACTGCTTTTGATGGATAAGGTCGGCACGTCTCTTGCCCAAGATATAGACGTAAATAAGAATATCTATCAGATGTTGTTGCAGCGGCTTGAGACAGCTAAAATTACCCAACGCCTGGAAGTATCTAAAGAAGGCACACGTTATACTATTATTGAACCCGCTCGCCTGCCTTTGAAACCCACAAAGCCCAATAAGCTCAAAGTAATCTTTTTGGGTATGTTTTTAGGCACTTTTGCCGGCACAGGCCTGGTGTTTAGTAAAGAATTTATGGACCATTCCTTTTTAGATATAGAGGATGCTAAACAGAGTCTGGCACTTCCAGTGTTAGGCGCTATTTCACGTATTACCACTCAGGAGCAAATAGAAAAAGAAAAAATCAGAAAGAAAACATTAATTGTTGGCGCATTAATTTTATCAGCTTCGCTTATTATATTATCAATCTTATATTCTTTTTTAAGATAATGTACGAACAATTTTACGGTTTCACGGAAAAACCTTTTAACACTACACCAGACCCAAAATTCTTCTTTCCCAGCAGCAAGCACACCGAGGCCCTAAATAGCCTTATCTATGCTACTGACCAAAGAAAGGGTTTTGTGGTAATCACCGGTGAAATCGGCGCAGGTAAAACCACAGTCTGTAGAACCCTGCTTAATAAACTCCAACTTAATACCAAATGCGCAATCGTCACCAACACCCATCTGACCCCCAAGGAACTCATCACCGAAATGCTGGAAGAGTTTGAGGTTGATTACAGAGAAGGAACAAAGCAAAGACTCCTTTCGCAACTAAACACTTTTCTTATCAGGCAACTCGCTTCCGATACAAACATGGTTCTAATAATAGATGAAGCGCAGAACCTGACCCCTAAGGTCTTAGAAGAGGTGCGGATGCTTTCTAACTTAGAAACTGAAAAAGAAAAACTGATTCAGATTATTCTCCTGGGCCAACCGCAACTCAGAGAAAAATTAGGAAACATTCGTTTAGAGCAATTTAAACAAAGGGTTGCGGTTTATTATCACCTCTCGGCACTAAATAAACAGGAGACCGAAGATTATATCCTGCACCGCTTAAAATTGGTGAGCACAAATGGCACAGTAAATATATTTAGTCCGCAAGCCATAGATTTAATTTATGAAAATTCATCTGGTATCCCTAGGCTTATAAATCTTATCTGCGATAGTGCGCTACTTTCAGGCTATATTTATGACACCAAACAAATAACAGGAAAAATTATTAATGAAGTAATAAAGGAAAGAGACTTCGCTACAGTAGGGACTGTCCCCGCAGATGTCGATACATTCGAAACCAAGGGGACTGTCCCTGAGCTAAAGATTCATTGTTGCGCAGATTGCCAACAATATATGAATTGTAAGACAAAGTGGGTAAGAGCCACAAAAGGCGAAGAACAACTCTGCTGTTCCTCTTGCCAGTATTATCAGCGTTGCATAGAAAATATAAAGACGGTTAAACTTAATTAATAATTAACTAGGGACTGTCCCCGCAGGGGACTGTCCCGTAACTAAAGGAGTAAGGAATGGGTAAAATAACTGAGGCACTAAAGAAAGCAGCGCAAGAAAGACTAAGCCGGTTAGAGAAACTGGGAGAGAAGTCAGAGGTAAAGTATGAATTTGTGGCTAAAAAGACGGTTGATTCAAAAATCGACCCTCGAATTGTAACCTTTCATGACGCAAAATCTACGGTTGCTGAACAATATAGGACACTACGCACAAATATCCAAGCCATAAATTCTAAACATCCGCTAAAAGCAATTACCATCACCAGTTCCATTCACAGCGAGGGTAAGACCATTACTGCCATAAATCTTGCCATCTCTATGGCGCATGATTTAAATAAAAAGAGCATCCTCTTGGTAGATGGGGATTTACGCCGTGGACGGCTTAGTAAATACTTAGGGCTAAATTCTGAGGTAGGATTATCTGATTTGATTACCAACGGTGCAGATATGAATGACGCCTTACTTAATATTGGTATAGATAACTTGACTATTATGCCTGCAGGTAAACTCCCTTCTAATCCCGCTGAGACCCTGGGCTCGATAAAGATAAAAAACCTTATAAATTTGCTTAAGACAAAATACGACTATATCATCTTTGATACTCCACCTGTTATTCCTGTAACCGATGCAGGTCTTTTGGGCGCACAGACAGATGGCGTGGTAATGGTAATCCAGGCAAACCGCACCCAGAAAGGCGTAGTTAAGCACAGCGAAGACTTGCTTGCTCAGGCCCAGGCAAAAGTCTTAGGCTACATCTTGACCAATATTCAATATCATATCCCAGGCTACATTTATCGCTATCTTTAATTTCTTAACACTAGTAGCCCTATGACAGAATTATACGTAAGCAGAGAAAAATTATTCGGCACTGACGGAATCAGGGGAACTCCAGGGGTTTATCCTTTGACTAACGGGATGCTTTATAAGATAGGTAGCGGCATTGCACGATTCTTATCTTCTAAGAAAAACGTCGGGAAGAAGCTCAAGGTAGTAATTGGCAAAGACACTCGTTTAAGCGGACAACGCATTGAATCAATTTTGGCAGAGGCGATTAATATGTTCGGAATTGATGTTCTGCAAGCTGACATCATTGCTTCTCCGGGATTATCGTTCTTGGCTAAGTATTTTGGCGCTGATATGGGAATTATGATTTCTGCATCCCATAATAGAGCAGAAGATAATGGGATAAAATTCTTCAATTCCGAAGGCCATAAACTTTCCTGCCAAGAAGAAGATAAATTAGAAAAATTTATTTTTGAGAGTTTGATTCATCAGACTGCTGAGCCTCGCTGTAAGCGCAAAGGTAAAATTCGTATCATAAAAGGCGCGCCGGCAAAATACATAAAATTCTTAGCTTCTACTTTAGAAGGAATAAATTTAAAAGGTATGCGCATAGCTATAGATTGCGCTTACGGAGCCACATCTTTATTTGCCAAGAAGCTTTTTAATAGGCTTGGCGCAAAGGTTTATACAATTAACGATAATCCCCAGGGAGATAATATTAATCAAGGAGGCGCGTTAGATCCTACTTTACTGAAAGATTTAGTCTTAACATCTTGCGCTCACATAGGTATTGCAGTTGACGGCGATGGTGATAGGGGAATTTTAATCGATGAAAAAGGCCAGATTTTAGACGGAGATTTTATTATGGCAATTATTGCTCGGCATCTGATAGAAAACAACAGGCTTCCTAAAAATACGATTGTAACTACAGTAATGAGTAATTACGGTTTAAGAACCTCTTTAGAAGAAAATGGCGGACAGATTATTACCACAGACGTGGGCGACAAGTATGTGCTGGAAGCGCTCCTTAAGAATAACCTTAATTTCGGAGGAGAGCAATCCGGACATATAATATTTTTAGAATACCTTCCCACACCCGACGGTTTACTTACAGGATTACAGTTACTTAAACTGATGCGGGATAAAAAAACTACATTAAGTGAACTAAAGAATTGTATGAATAAATTCCCGCAGGTTTTAGTTAATGTAAGAGTAAAAGAAAAGAAACCCTTTGAAGAGATGCCTTCTTTAAATGAAAAACTAAGCTCATTTACCGCTCAACTTAAAAATAAGGGAAGGATTCTTCTTAGGTATTCTGGAACTGAGCCTTTGGCGCGGATTATGGTGGAAGGTAAAGATAAAGAATTAATAGAAGAAATGGCCAATTCATTAGCTTCTGAAATTAGGCAAGAAATCGGTTTAGATAAATAAAATGAGTAGAACAATTAATTTGTTAGCAAAAGCATGGCAACAGAAGAATAATAAGCCCACCCTTAACAATGAACCCACTAACACGCTAGCTACAACTGTAACAACAAGGCAAGGGGGCTTTCGAACAAACAGATGGATAATTGGCGTATTTATTCTTAGTCTGCTTCTATTAAATTTTGGGCTAATCTTTAAGCTATTTACGTTAGTGAAAGCAAGAGACACTGAAATAGTTACTTCGCTAAAGGGATTGGGAGGCCTTGAAAAATCATTAGATAACGTCAATCAGCAAATACGCATTGTTTCCGATGATTTGAAGAAGATAAAACAAGGTAACGATACAAAAATTGCAGAACTTGAAAAACAAATAGATGCGCAAGCGGTTATGGTAAGAGATCTTAAGAACGCCAAGGATACCTTATTTCACAGAGTAAATAATCTTGAGTCAGGATTGAATGAAATAAATCAATAGCCATGCTAATTCTGGCTAATTAAGTTTATAATCTGTGGCTCGGTACTTGGCGAATTTTATAAGGAGAAAATGATGAAATACCTAGTCACAGGCGGTGCCGGCTTTATCGGTTCCCATATAGTTGAACGTCTGCTCAAAGATGGCCATTCTGTCGTCGTCCTCGACAATTTTTCTTCCGGAAAAGAAGAAAACCTCTCCTTTACCAAAAACTACACGCTATTCGCTAACCGCTATACGCTAATTAAAGGCGACATCCGCGACCCCTCCACCTGCGAAAAAGTCTGCCAAGGCATTGATTATATCCTTCATCAAGCTGCCTTGCGCTCCGTTCCCAAATCTATGCAAGACCCCCAGAGTTACAATGATGTCAATATAGGAGGCACTCTTAATATGCTCCAAGCTGCTTCTAAAGCTAAAGTCAAACGTTTTGTCTTTGCTTCTTCAAGTTCAGTTTATGGAGATATAGATAAGTTTCCGGAAAAAGAAGACTTTTTACCACAGCCAATTTCTCCCTATGCTCTTAGCAAATTAGCCGGTGAGTATTATTGCCGCATATTTTCCGAGCATTTTAATTTAGAAACCGTTTGCCTACGTTACTTTAATGTTTTTGGCCCTCGCCAGGCCTTAGATGATGAATATGCCGTAGTTATTCCTAAATTCATTCATTGTATTTTACACGATGAGCAACCGCCGATTTTCGGCACCGGTAAACAATCCCGCGACTTTACCTATATAGATAACGTAGTGGAAGCAAATATCTTATCTGCTACTAAGGGACTGTCCCCGCAGAGAGAGATAGGGACTGTCCCCGCAGATGTTGATAAACTTGAAACCAAGGGGACTGTCCCTGATAAGGTTACTCACTTAGTCTTCAACGTCGCCAACGGCAAAGACCACACAGTCTTAGAACTCGCGGACACATTAAACAAAATCATCGGCAAGGACATAAAACCTGTATTCTTACCGCCACGCCCGGGTGACGTCTTCCGCACCTGCGCAGATATTTCGAGAGTTAAAAAAATATTGAACTTTACACCCAAAGTTAATTTTGAAGAGGGATTGCGTAAGACAGTAAATTGGTTTAAAGCAAACTCATAAATTATGAATAAAATTACAGTTCTTTTCCTGATAGATGTTCTTCAGGAATTAGGCGGCGCAGAAAAGAATTTGACTCAGATTGTATTCGGACTGAACCCCGATAAATATAATACTATTATTTGTTGTCTAAAGGGCGGACGAGTATATGAAGAGCTCAAGCAGAAAAATATCAACGTTATTAACCTAAACCTACAAAAAATTTATACTTTTGATGCACTTTTAAAAGGAATTAAATTAATAAGAATAATAAAGAGAAATAAGGTAAAAATAATGGTTACTTATTTTGACTCTTCTGATTTTTTTGGAAGTATTATTGGTAAGATCTCCGGAGTAAGGTTGTTAATTTCAAGCAGGCGCGATGTGGGATTTAATTTAGAGAAAAGGCATATATGGGCCTATAGAATAATAAATAGACTGTTTGATAAAATTATCGCTGTTTCCGAGAATGTTAAGGAAAAGATAATAAATCGTGAAAAAGCCGATCCTAAGAAAGTGATAACTATTTATAACGGCGTTGATATATCTGATAGTAATGGTTTTGATAGTGAAAAAATAAAGAAATCTTTAGGATTAGATTCAAGTAGTTTTATTATAGCAATGTTAGCCAATCTGAGGCCTGTAAAAGGGCATAAATATTTATTGGCCGCTGCTTCAGAAATCATCAGAATGAACAATTTAGTTAAATTTTTACTCATAGGCACTGGAAAAGATGAATTTAAACAGGAATTACAGGATTTAACCTATAAATTAGGCATAGATAATGATGTAGTTTTTACCGGATTCCGTTCTGATATATCAGAAATTTTATCCATTGCAGATATTACTGTCTTATCTTCTACAACTGAAGGTTTTTCAAATGCCATACTTGAATACATGGCTGCCGGCAAGCCTGTAGTAGCAACAGATGTAGGAGGAAATAGAGAGCTTATTATAGATGGTAAGACCGGCTTCCTTATCCCTCCAAATAACCCAAGCGCTCTGGCAGAGGCCATAGTAAAATTACTCAATAATGTTAACCTAAGAAGTAAAATGGGCACAGAAGGTAGGGTTAGGATAAAAGATTACTTCTCAAAAGAAAAAATGATAAAAAATATCGATTCATTATTTGAAAATTTACTTAATGACAGAATTTTTTCAAAGGGGTTAAGATGCTAAAAGAAGTTATTAAATACCGCGATTTATTATTCATGCTCACATGGAGAGACATAAAGATTCGCTATAAACAGGCGGTTATGGGTTTTGTCTGGGCAATTTTTATGCCGATAATAGCAATTTTATCCGGAGTGATTATAAAGACAGCCATTGCTTTTGTTTCCGGTAAATCCATAGATTTAAGTGATGTAGCCTCAATTGCTGCTAAAGTTTTGCCTTGGACATTTTTTGTCAGTTCCATTAAATTTGCGGTTAATAGTCTCGTAGGTAACAGAGAGCTGGTGACAAAGATTTATTTTCCGAGAGAAGTTTTTCCTTTTGCTTCGATTTTAGCCTGCTTATTTGACTTTCTTGTTGCAGCTGTTAGCTTATCTATTTTTCTTACCATTATTCATATAGGCGTAAGCATTTACATATTATGGTTGCCATTTCTTTTAATTCTTCTGATCCTTTTTACTTCTGGATTGGGATTATTCCTGTCCGCTGCCAATCTTTTCTATAGGGATGTGAAATATGTTGTTGAAATTATACTGATGTTCGGTATATTTTTTACTCCTGTTTTCTATGAAGCCAAACAATTTGGAAAATGGAAACCCGTATTATTATTGAATCCTATCGGGAGTATCTTGGAAGGTATAAATAATTGTTTGGTCCTGCACAAAATACCGGATTTATTTTGGCTTTCCTATGCATCAATAGCCTCAATTTCTATGTTTTTTATCGGACTTATAATATTTCAAAAAGCAGAACCATCATTTGCTGAAAATATTTAACAAAGAGGATAAATAATGAATCAGATCGAATTTAATAATGTTTGGAAAAAGTTTAGGAGAGGAGAGCGGCTTAACTCTCTTAGGGATGCTCTTCCCAGTTTATTCAGAAAGACGATCGGCATTAATAACGGAAACGGACTGAAACATGAAGAATTTTGGGCAGTAGAGGATGTGAATTTTAATATCAAAAAAGGAGAGGTTGTTGGTATTATAGGCCCCAATGGTGCCGGTAAAAGCACGATCTTAAAACTGTTATCAAGAATTCTTGAGCCAAACAAGGGAAAGATAGTTATATCAGGAAGAGTAGGCGCGCTAATTGAAATAACAGCTGGTTTTCATCCAGAGCTAACCGGAAGAGAAAATATTTACTTGAACGGAACTATTTTGGGAATGACAAAAAAAGAGATAAATAGTAGATTTGATGAAATAGTTGATTTCTCGGGAATAACAGAATTCATTGATACTCCAGTTAAAAGATATTCTTCAGGGATGTATTCAAGATTAGGTTTTTCCGTTGCTGCTCATATGGATCCTGACATTCTTTTGGTTGACGAAGTTCTTTCTGTTGGAGATTTGGCTTTCCAGGCTAAATGCACACAGAAGATGAGGGAACTCTTAAAATCCAATATTACCATCGTTTTAGTTTCTCATAATCTTTACTTAATCCAGGGTTTATGTAAGAGGGTGATTCTTTTAGGGAAAGGCAAAATCATTAATGAAGGATTACCCGATGAAGTCATTCCCTTTTATCAAAATATAATATATGGAGCTCAGGAAGCTGAGCTAAAAAGAACAATAGCTAACGAAAATTGGAAAGTAGTATTAGATACCGAATCAACTGTAAATATTCATAGCCTAATTCTGCATGATGATAAACGTAACCCTATAGAGAAGCTTAAATTCGGTGACCCTATATTCATAAACGTAGAATTTGAATCAAAAGAAAAGATAGATAAACCAGTATTCTCCTTAGAAATCATCCGTTCAGACGGAGTTTTATGTTGTTTTTCAGACACAAGAGGGCAGCACTTTTTAACCGATAGCATAGAGGGAAAAGGCTCAATCGATATAAATTTAGGTACAATTAATCTTGCTCCAGGAATCTACATGATAAAGGTCTCTATTTGGGATAAAGAGATGATTCATCCATACGACACTACGACGAAAGATATATTTAGAATAGAGTCAAAAGAAGTTATAAACAATAATGTAGTCTTTTTGCCGGAAGTAGAATGGAAATTGGAATAGTACATCATATGGATAAACATAAGAATAAATATCACTTATATTTTTTCTGCTGGTTTTTTGAGCGGGTATTATTTTATGTGAAGGCGCGTAAGTTTCCACCTTGGCCTTCGCGATATAATTGGTTGCGGGAAATTTTAAAAACATTTTTACTGGCCCTGCGTGAGAATCCAATTAGAGCTCTGAGATTTTGTGGTAAATTATTCCTTCGGGAAAACTCCGGTAAAGGTTTTATTCTGCTTATTTTTGGTCCAAAGGCATTAAGAGACACCTTAAAGGCATGTGAGGACATTGGCTTAAAACCGTTGCTGCTTTTTGGGACATTGCGCGGTCTTGTAATACAGAATGATTTTCTTTCCAAGGTATGTTCTGGCGATATTGATTTCGGACTTTTTGAGGAAGATTTTCAGAAAAAACACTTGCTTAAAGAAGTGCTACTTAAAAAAGGATATCAATACTGCTGTGATAATGATTACGAGCTTGTATTTATGCATCCCAAATTTCATTGTTTATTGATTGATTTTTATAGAATGAGTAAAATTGACGGCCAGGTGATGATAAATGTAGGATTTGATGACGACGATGATAAATACCTATCCAATCTTTACTTTCCCTCGAATATTTTTTATGAACTTCATATGGTAAATTTTCAACGGAACAAAGTTTTGGTTCCTCGGGATCCAGAAAAATTTTTATTACTTCATTATGGACAACAATGGAGAGATCTAGAAAATAAATTTCCACCTCGGAGGAAGCAGACTATATGAAATTAATTGCGATAGAGAAGAAACAGCGTGACGTTTGGAGTATTGGGGTTTACGCTATGCTTGGCGCTCCCGATAAAATCAAAATCATACCACACCCACAAGTCCGTAATCCTGTTTTAACTGCTGAAGACGTAAGAGATCTTGAGGCTCAGTTTGTAGCCGACCCCTTTCTTGTTGAAAGGGACGGGTATTATTATATTTTCTTTGAAGTGCTTATTGCGAATAGAGGTGTTATTGGATTAGCAAAAAGCTCAGACGGAATCCATTGGAACTATGAAAAAATAATTCTTAAAGAACCGTTTCATCTTTCTTATCCATACATATTCAGCTGGGAAGGAAGATATTATATGATACCGGAAAGTTATAAAGCAAAATCAATCAGATTATATAGGGCGATTAATTTTCCTAATGACTGGCAGTTTGTTAGAACTTTATTAGAAGGGAAGGACTTTGTTGACCCAAGCATTACATTCTTCCAGAATAAGTGGTGGCTGTTTGCTTCTACCACTCAAAGTTCTGATCTCTACCTCTATTATGCGGATAAGCTGGAAGGACTGTGGCTCGAACACCCCAAGAATCCAATCGTCAAGGGTGATATGAAGACAGCTCGATGCGGGGGAAGCATACTTCAGCGAAACGGAAAATTGATACGCCTGGCACAGGATGACTTTTTATATCATAACGATCCATTACGTGACTACGGTAGTGCGGTTCGTGCCTTGGAAATCATAAAGTTGAGTACTACTGATTACCTGGAAAAAGAGATAGAGGAAAGTCCTCTAATTTTACCTAATGGAAAAAGCTGGAATAAAGACGGGATGCATCATCTTTCGACATGCACTACGCACGATAAGATTGGACAATTGGCCTGCGCTGATGGAAAAAGAATTTTTTATACTTATTATCTCCGGTTGCAACTGCCTCGATTGATAGGTAGAGCTCTAACCGGAATGTTTAGCACGATTAGTTTACTGAAACGCACTATATTTAGTTTTGTTTATCTATCTCTGGTGACTATGATAACACCTCTGCGATGTGCCTTTAATAAACTTCAGGCTTCAAGTAAGAAAACTGATAAGGAATCCATATGCATTATAGCTGAGCCAATGAGCTTTGGAGGCTCAGAAATTCACACACTCTCACTTATAGAATATTTGCTCAAACACAATTATTCCGTTGAATTTATCTGTTGTCTAAATAATTATTATAGCGAAAAAACAAACTCTTTTAACCCAAATAAATTCAAGATGATAAATACTAACCTGAGTATTTCTGATTACCACGCGCGCCACATAAAAGAGTGGGATCCCTTGTTAAAAAATATGAAAAGTGCAGTATTAATCATTCCAAGAATAATCAACGACATGGGCAGTATTCCTTTTCTGAATTTATGTAGAAAACATTTCAGAAAAATATGCTATATCGAACATGCTTTGCCTGAAGGCGTATCCGCCGCGCCTTCGCGGCGATGGTTTGGAGGGTTAATGAAGGGGTTTGGTTTATGGTGGAGAAGAGAAAGACTTGTAAAAAAAATGCCATCTTTTTATGCTGATTGTATCATTACTATCAGTAATGCTGTTGCGCGGAGTTTAATTCGAGAGTGTGGTTATCCTGCGCACAAAATTAGCGTTATCTATAATGGTATCAACTCAGAAAATTATATTCGAGATATGGATAAGGGGCATAAATTCCGCAGTCAACACAATATCTCTACTCAAGCCTTTGTTTTTGGAATGCTAGCAAGGTTAAACAGACTTAAGGGCGTCGATATAGCGTTGCGGGCGTTTTATCTCCTATGTGCCCAGAAGCACGATAAGGATGTTGTTCTCCTCATTGCAGGAGAGGGCGAAGAAGAGGCTGCATTACGCCGCTTGACTGATGAATTAGGGATCTCCGATCATGTCCGTTTCTTAGGTTTTATTCAGCAGGCTCAAAATGTTCTCTGGGCTTCTGATGTTATCCTTTTTTCCAGTAGAAAGGAAGGATTATCGATAGCTTTATTGGAAGGCATGGCTGCGGGATGTCTTCCGATCATATCGGATGTAGGCGGTATGTCGGAAGTAGTGAAAACTTCGGATTTAGGATGGGTTGTTCCATCAGAGGATCCAAAAGCTTTATACGTTGCGATGTCCGAAACCCTGCAATTGGACGAAGCTACTTTCGCAGAAAAACGGATACGCGTAGCTAACCATGTAAAAGATAATTTCGATTTAGAAAAGTGTCATCAAAAGATTCTCGAGGTAATTAAGATCGCTTGAGGACTCATGTTATTATGAAGAGATTCTCTTCGAGATACGATAATTTAAGTCGATAGAAATATATGCGTATAGAAGTTATAAAGGACTGCGAGAAATTCCAAGAGATTAAACAAGAATGGAATATTCTTCTACAAAAAAGTAATTCAGACAGTATTTATCTTACTTGGGAATGGCTTTACACTTGGTGGGAGATATGGGGAAAGAATGGCTTAAGTTTATCTATAATTATTGTAAGGAAAAAAAATGAACTAATAGGCATTGCACCTTTGTTTTTACGCAAAACTCGTTGGAAGAAACTATTTATAATAAGGAAATTAAATTTTTTGGGAAAGTCTGAACTAGAAGTTGGTTCAAACTATATGGATTTCATTATAATGAAAGGCAGAGAAAAAGAAGTTTTACTTAATCTGGCGGTTTTCTTATTGGAGAGCAAAGAAATCAGATGGAATGAGATATTATTAAGTTCGGTTTATGAAAAATCCAATCTACTACTTTACTTTTTACCTAACTTTAAGCAACGTAAAGGGTTAGAAATTAATCAAATAAATATTAATCAATGTCCTTACATAGAATTACCTAAAGATTGGGAAAGTTATCTTAAAACTCTTGGAAGTAATACTCGAAGAAATCTTCGGAGTGACAGAAGGAAACTTTTCAGTAGTGGCAGATTAGAATACATAGTTTACAAGCAAAAGGATGCTGGTTTTTATCTTGATGATTTCATTGCTGTACATAGAAAAAGATGGGAATCTAGATTGAGCGAAGATGCGTTCTTGAACGAGAGGTCCATTCAGTTCATAAAAAAAATTACCCAATTATTTTCCGAGCTGAATTATCTTAGAATTAATTTTCTAAAACATAATGATAAAATAATCGCAGGAAGTTATAACTTTATTTTTAATGGAAGACTTTATGCGTACCAAACAGGTGTTGATATCGATAATAATAAAAAAGTAAGTATGGGACTTACGGAATTTGGTTTTAGTATTGAGGATTCAATAAGAAACGGTTACAAAGAATTCGATTTCTTTAGGTTAGACAGAGATGGTTATAAGCTTCGCTTGGCCAAGGGTACACGTATGGTTTTAGATGTAAAGATTTCTAAGAATTCACTTGCAAAATCACTATTTTTCAAATAAAAGCGTGAGATAGAAAATAAATATACTAAGGGGGCTCGTTCCCAAAATTATTTTATTCCTAAAAATTAAAAATTGGGGACTACATAAAAAATAAGGTAAGTAGCTTATAGATAATTCGATACAAGGAGAGATAGGTATGAATCTAAACGATGAATTAGAGAAATTTCTGCTAACTGAAATTGCTATTGATTTTGATCCGGATAAAAAATCACTATCTCCGGATGAGAATTTGATTTCTTCTGGTATTATTGATTCCATGGGAATATTAAAGTTAACAGCTTTTATGGAGAAGAAATTTGGTATTAAAATAGGTAATGAAGAGATAATACCTGAGAATTTTCAGACGCTTAATGCTTTAACAGAATTCGTAGAAAAAAAGATTAAGAAATAAACTGTTATTCGCCAAGAAGGAGAGATGATGGATTTTGATTTCACTACTGAACAGATAGAATTAAGACAAAACACTATAAAGTTTGCTCAGAAAGAACTTAATAAGGACATATTATATAGGGATAAAGAGAGTTCTTTTTCTAAAGATCTCTGGGAAAAATGCGCAAAATTTGGCATCTTGGGATTACCTTTTCCAAATGAATTCGGCGGAGCTGATTCTGATATTTTAACCACATTACTTGTCATGGAAGGATTAGGTTATGGCTGTAAGGATGCTGGGCTTGTTTTTTCGCTTAACGGACAGATGTGGACTGTTCAGATGCCGATTTTTAATTTTGGCACTTCGAAGCAAAAGAGTAAATATTTGCCCAAGCTTTGTAGTGGTGAGTGGATTGGAGCTAATGGTATGACTGAACCGGGTTCAGGCTCAGATTCCTTTGCTTTAAGTACCTCAGCAAAACTTAAAGGGGATTATTATATACTTAACGGCACAAAAACATTTATTACAAATGCACCTGTAGCGGATTTATTTATAGTATTTGCAACTACAGATAAAACTAAAGGTTTTATGGGCGTTACTGCTTTTCTAGTGGAAAAGGAGTCCCCAGGATTAAAAATTAGCAAAGAAATAGAAAAGATGGGCCTAAAAACTTCTCCTATGGCAGAGGTTATATTTGAAAATTGCAATGTTCCCGTAGAAAACCGCCTTAGTAAAGAAGGTAACGGTGCAACGGTTTTTAATGACAGCATAGAATGGGAAAGAAGTTGTATGCTGGCAAGTGACATAGGCGTTATGGAGAGGCAATTAGAGAGATGTATAAAATATGCCAAAGAACGCAGACAGTTTAATCAGCCAATCGGAAAATTTCAGGCAATTTCACATAAAATTGCGGATATGAAAGTGAGACTAGAAACAGCACGCCTTATTTTATATAAAGTGGCTTGGTTAAAGAAAACCCAAGACAGAGCTGGAATGGAAGCGGCTATTGCTAAACTTTATCTTAGCGAATCTTTAGTTAAATCTTGTCTTGATGCTATTCAAATTCATGGCGGTTATGGTTATACTACTGAATATGAACTGGAACGCGACTTGAGAGATTCAATAGGGAGTACCCTTTATTCCGGGACTTCTGAAATACAGAAAAACATTATCGCAAAATACTTGGGACTTTAATATGGAAAAACTCATCAAGAACGATTGGCGGCAGGAATCCGGAGAACCATTTTCTCGAGCTCAGATCCTGAGGCATAAGGTTCATCCCGAGGGGCTGGATGTTGATAGGGTACGGTTTTTCGAGACCGGTTCACTTACATTGAGATCTGACCTTGGTCACATCATCAGTGTTCTGCGAGGGATCGGAAGACTTCATATGAAAGGTAATAATAAACAAACATTATACCTTGAGGCAGGCGTTCACCTTTATATTCCGCCTGATTCAGAAAGTGTCCTTGAGGCAGAACCTGATACCGAACTCTTGCGAGTATCGAGTCCATCCGCATCTCAGGTAAGCGGAAGAAAGCTTTTACTGCGCGATGAAACGTTCCTTGCAGCCTGCGCTTCAGGATTTCAGTCTCTTCGTTGGATCCTCACACCACAGTACTTGAGCCGTAGGATTTTCCTGCATCACGACCCAACTCTGTTATCGAAATCCGGAAATCCCGTCTCTTGGTTTCATACCACAATGTTTGATGTAGAAGGACTCCCTAGAAACGAGGATAGAGAATCGGTGTTCAAGATGTCCTATAATTCCCGGACTGAGGCTAACTTCTGTTATGATGTTAAAGGAACTGCTCGCGTACGTATGGCACAACATCCGTATCGGCAAGAGAAACAGTTCTGGGGGTCGTGGTTACCGCTAGATGGCGATTCAACTTACCACCTGAACGAGGCCGCTGGGGGTCCCGAAGAAGAGTGCTGTATTGACCAAATAACCCAGGCTTCGCAGACCCTTCGTAACAAACACGAGATCTACATCAAAGAGGGATATGTGTCACTTTTCTGCTTGTTTGATCCAGCTCCCACCGGTGTCGAACGTCATCAGCCTGGTGAGTACAGCGATTACGAACCACTATCACAGGTGCTCGGAACAAATTCGTACGAAACCTCTCTCTATGCGCGCGAAATCGCAAGATACGACGAAATGGTTGATTTGCTCTCTATGGCTAAAGCGATGGGCGAGTTGGAAACCTTCTACGAAACTCCCATCTGGGACTTATATTTACAAGGCCAAGAGGCTCAAGCGGCAATCGAAGCCGAACTTTTAAAGACGCTTACTGCAGAAGGCAAAGGACGTGAACGGCTACTTGCTCTTTGGGTGATACAACCTGCCTATCATAGAAGGGGATTAGATAGCCTTCTCCTTAAAAAGAGGAAAATATAAATATGGCATTTTTATTACATCAATTATTATCCGAAACAGCTGATAAATATCCGGATAGGAAAGCCGTTCTATTTGCCGATGTGGTAATAACTTATTCCGAATTAGATAAGGCTTCCAATAGATTGGCAAATCTCCTTATCGCATCTGGAGTAAAACAGCAAGACAGGATAGGAATCTATATGTCGCGCTCTATAGATTCTATTATAGGAGTTTTTGGAATCCTTAAGGCAGGTGCAACATACGTCCCCATAGATCCATTTTGCCCCGAAAACCGCATTAAGTATATTATTAATGAATGTGAGATAAATTTTTTGCTTTCTTCGCAGGAAAAAATCTTCAGTATAGGCAAGGTCTTTCCTGAGGAGACTTCATTAAAGAAAATTATCTTAATGAACGGCTCAGATGTAAAACATCAAGTTCACCATTCAATTCAGATACTATCTTGGACAGAAAAGATTGGAAATTACAGCGAAAAACAACCGGAAGTAAACATTATAGATGCTAATTTAAGTTACATTTTGTTTACCTCTGGCTCAACAGGAACCCCTAAAGGAGTAATGATATCGCATCTCAATGCTTTAACCTTTATTGATATGGCATGCGATTTCTTTCAGATAAGGGAAGATGATATTCTCTCTAATGTTTCTCCGCTTCATTTTGATCTTTCTGTTTTCGATATTTATGTGGCTTTTAAAGCTGGAGCTACAGTTGTAGTAGTTCCTGAAGAGATTTCAATGTTTCCTATCAAGTTAGCCGAATTTATTGAAAAACATAAAATCACAGTATGGAATTCTGTGCCTTCGGCTCTTGCGCTGTTAGCTACCCATGCAGATTTGAGTAGTTTTGATTTCTCAAGCTTAAGATTAGTTTTATTTGCCGGCGAAGTATTTCCAGTAAAATATTTAAGGCAGTTTAAAAAATATATACCTTCAGCACAATTTTACAATATTTATGGACAAACTGAAGCTAACTCCTCAACATATTACTTAGTCGATTGCATACCTGAAGATGATGCAAGCTTAATTCCAATAGGTAAGCCTTTTCCTAATTTTGAAGTCTTTGCCTTGGATGAAGAGGGGAAAGAAGTGAATAAGTCTGGTCAAAAGGGCGAATTTTATATTCGAGCTTATTCGGTTGCCTTAGGATATTGGGAAGATAAGGAAAAGACGAATGAAAAATTTGTCAAAGATCCTCTGAGGCCGAATTCTAACGAAAAAGTTTACAAAACAGGTGATATTGTAAGATTAGATAATAATGGGAACTACGTTTTCTTAGGTAGAATTGACCATATGATTAAAAGCCGTGGGTATAGAATTGAATTAGGGGAAATTGAAACAGTTTTATCAAATCACCCTTTGGTTAAAAATGCAGTTGTTATTCCCATCCCGGATGAATTAATTGGAAATAGGATTGCAGCAGTTATTGTGCCATCAGACGGGAATATTATAAACAAAGACGATATACTAAGGTATTGCTCAAAACAACTTCCTAAGTATATGATACCGGAAATCATGGAATTGAAAGATGCATTACCTATAACATCATCTGGAAAAATAGATAGAAAAAAACTATATGATACCTTCAAATTTATCCAAAATAAAACAGTCTCTTAAACAAGCTTTCCCATTTATTAAATATAGATGGCGTATTTATGCATTTTTTTTGGCAGTTAAACACTTTATCTATTATAGGTCGCAAGAAATAGTCTGCCAAAAAGATTTATCACAGATAATAAACATTGGAAACCATAAATTAGAAATAGAACCAATTAATGAAACAAACAAGAATACACTTAGGGAGTTTGTAGAGAAGAATTACAATAAAAATATGTATAAGAATTGGCCAGAATATTTCTATAAGAATAATTATAAGGGTTTTATTGCCATGCTTTACGGAAAGATTATTGGCTATATCTGGTGGTGGAATAATGACAATAGCATGAAACCGCCTCCCGAAATCATTTTTTACAATATAAAATTAGACAAGGATAATGTCTATATGTTTAATTTTTTTATCGCTCCCCAGTATCGGGGTGGCGGTAATGCAATTGAGTTTATGACTAGGGTTTTTTCAGAGTTGAAAAAACTCGGCTATAACTGGACAACTGGAATTGTTGGTCCAAATTATTTACCTGCAAGGTGGACTTACAACATTGTCGGCTATAAAGATATAAAGACCATCACAGGTAGGCATATTTTCTTTGGTCGCATTGCATACCTTGAAAAAGCGATATTTATAAAGAATTCTCCCATGCATCATTATCATCCCTTTGAGCATCGTTTACTGTTTTCTTTCAGAAATAAAATTTAATATGAAGCGATTAATCCATTATGTATTTTTACGCAGGACAGGATCTACAGAAGCATGGGGTTCAGAAGAACAAATACTCTCTATACTTGAGCATATTGATTATAGTGTATATAAAATAACAGTCGTTGCTACACAGGATGCATTTTCTCAGCGCATAGCTGAAAGAGAACTCCCCGTGAATGTTATGACGTTCCCGTTTAAATTTCCTGTTGGTTTTTTTGAGCGTTTTTTTATTATGAAACAGTTCCTTAAGTCGTTACATCCCGACTCAATCGTCTATGTGCCAGGTGCCTTCTTTGAATTTGCTCTTTCCGATTACCTTGCTGGGTTTTTAGTTACGAAAGGTAAAATCTTTTCTCTGGAAGTATCAAGCGCTCCCAGACCGCCACAAAAATTAAGCAGAAAGCACTGGGGGGTCATTCCAGGAATTGGTCTTTGGTGGTATGGACATATGTTCATGAGTGCGGTACGTGGTTTTCTTTTGAAACGAGTTATTGCTGTCGGAAAAGAAGTTGCGCGGCGTTTGACGCAATGGTATCACTATCCGTCCTGGAAAATAGTTACCATTTACCACGGAATCGATCTTACAAAATTTAGACCAGATGAAACAGTAAGAAATAGCCTTCGGAAACAATATGGCATTATGCCTCATGAAACAATACTTATAAGCACAGCTAGGCTATCGCAAGAAAAGTGCATTGATAGGCTTATAAACGCTTTTGATACCATAGCTAGTGAATTTCATAATTGCCGGCTCATACTTATTGGTAACGGTCATCTTGAAAAGGAACTTATAGCGCAGGCGCAGAAAAAATCTGCGAAAAACAGAATCATGTTTTTGGGATTTAAAGAAAACGTAGCAGATTATCTCAAAATGAGCGATGTCTTTGTGCTAACATCTGATACTGAAGGTTTATCTAACGCTATGATTGAAGCAATGGCTACTGGTCTTGTCTGTGTTGTGACTGATGTGCCCGGTTCCTCAGAGGCCATACAAAACAGCGTTACTGGTTTTGTTGTTGAAAGAAGCGAGCAAGGGATATATGAAGGTTTACGCATGGCATTGTCTATGTCAAAAGAGGAATATAAAAGAATGTCAGAGGCAGCTGCTACATTTATACATAATAATTTTGATGTAAAAAATGGTATCCAGAATGAATTAGAAACCTTTGAATTGATATGAAAAAAAATTACCTTTTCTTAATGAATACTCGCCAAATGGGTGGTGCTGAACGCCAAATAATGGATTACTTTAATTATATTGATTATAATAATTATTCAGTAATCTGGGCAGTAAAACAAAATAATTTTTCTGAGTATCTTACAAATCTACCAGTCAAAATTACGGAAATGCCAAACACGGATAACGAAGGTATTTTAAAAAAATTTTTTAAATTTTATAGGTTTTTTAAATCGTCTAAGCCGGATTGCATTATATTCAGTCAATTTTGGCTGAGGAGTTTTTCTTTACCCGAAATACTTGCCGGCTATCTTATAGCAAAGGGCAATATCTTTATGGTGATTCATGACTGCGCTTTGCCTTATGAGCAGTATAAAAGCAGAAAACATTTTTGCTTTCTTCCAGGATTTGGTTTTGAATGGCGAAGAGAAAGGTTATTTCAAAAGATGCTTGTATTTCTAATTAAGAAAACCATCCCTGTTTCAAAGAAAGTAAAAGAATATTTGATAAATTTTCATAAATATCCCCATGATAAAATTAGATTAGCATATCACGGAATAGATACTAATAAATTTTCACCCTCTTTAAATAAAAGACTAAGACTACGTAGCAACCTGGATATTCCTGCTGGTAGCGTAATTATACTTAGCACCTCAAGATTAGACAAAATAAAAAGGCTCGATAGGTTAATAGAGGTTTTCTCAATTATAGCTAAACAAAAGAGTAATATTTATTTAGTTTTTGCCGGAGCAGGAAGCGAATTAGATAATTTGCAAAGTCAGGTGAACACACTTGGAAACAACATAAAAGAAAGGATTAGATTTTTGGGGTTTCAAAAAGACATTTCCGGTTTATTGCAAGGATCTGATATTTTCGCTCTGTCAAGTGATTCTGAGGGATTATCTTTATCACTTTTAGAAGCTATGTCCTGCGGGTTAATTTGCATTGCTACTGAATGTGGAGGCGTACCAGAAGTGATTGATAATAATAAAAATGGTTTTTTGGTAGAAGTAAGCTCCCAGGGGTTAATTCAGGGTTTAAGAAAAGCTTTAGATTTAACAGAAGAAGAAAAGAAGAGAATTTCTAATAATGCAAGGAAAACTATGGAGAAAAAATTTAATCTTCAGAATAACGTATATTATGTATTAAGGTTAATCGGTATAAATCATAAAAAATATGCCTAAAGCAAGTGTGATAATTCCTACATACAACAGCGTAAAATATTTACCTGAAGCCATAGATTCAATTCTTAATCAGACATATAAAGATTTTGAGATAATCGTAATTGATGATGGTTCAACTGATAAGACAAAAGACATAGTGGATACTTTTATAAAGGAATACCGCAATAAAATCAGATATTTCTATCAGCAGAATAAAGGCCCTGGGGCAGCGCGAAATAGAGGTATAGAAATGGCTACAGGTGAATACATCGCCTTTTTAGACAGTGACGATTTATGGCTGCCTGAGAAATTAGAAAAATCATTGAATTTTTTGAATTCATATGGCTTTGATTGGATATGCACTGCTTCTTATAAGCTTAACTCTGATAATAAGAAGAGCATTAGGTATGTTAATAACGCTTTCTTGGATTCTTCTGAAAAGAGATTAAATATTTTAAAAAATGGCTTATTCTTTTTTTCGCATTTACATATAGAGGTAGCAGGAGTATTAACACGGAAACATTGCTTTAAGAAAGCAGGGTTATTTGATGAAAACTTTATAATTGGCGAAGATGTCGATTTATGGTTTAGGTTTGAAGAAGCAAAGTTGTCAGGAGGCTACCTTAATGAACCCCTTTATATATATCGTTTAAATAAAGATAGTATTACTAAAACAAAAAAAATCACTGGGTTACAAGAAAATATTAGATTGGCAAAAAAACATGCATTACTATTGGGAATGGATAATCGAGTTATTAGAAGAACGTATTCGGAATTTCTCTGGAGATATTCTGATTTGTTATTTGGCTACCGCAGATATTTCGAAAGCCTTATATGCCTTTTTAAAAGCCTTATTCTATATCCAGAATTTAATAAATTAATAAAAATAATAAATTTCCTAACAAAAATTGAGATTTGAAATGAAAATAGCAATTGACGCGAGGCCGATAAATCATAATTTCAGGCAGGGGATATTCAATTATACTGAGAGATTAATCTATGGTCTGGCAAGAATTGATAAAGAAAACGATTTTTTGCTTTTATTTACATCATTACGAAAGAAATATCATCAGATGCCTGGGCCAATCCAAGAAAACTTCTTTAAAAAAGTTTTGCCTGTCCCGGACAGGGGTTTTTTTCTTAGAAAATTTTTTTTATACCAAGTTGTCTTACCTTATTTCTTAAAAAAGAATAATTGTGCTGTTTATCATGCTCCGGCAGGGTATACTCTTCCGAATATAAATGGCAAGATAAAGAAAATTTTGACTATTCATGATTTAAGAAGCCTGAAGATTACTGATAAAACCTTTCCCCAGGATATATCTTCGCTAAAGAAGGCAGCTAATGATGCTGATGTATGCATAACTATCTCTGAGTGTACTAAAAAAGATATTGTTGAAAATCTTCGTGTTGCTCCGGAGAAAATAAAAGTCATCTATGAAGGGGCGGATGAGATTTTCAAACCGATAGAGCACAGCGTGATTGATGACATAAAGCAAAAATATCAAATCAATAAAAATTACTTTTTTTCTCTTGGTCAGGTTCCCCGAAAGAACATTGAGCGTCTAATCAAAGCTTTCAGTATATTTAAATATAAATCTGAATTTCTCTTAGTTATAGGAGGGGCGGGTAACAACGGTCCATGGATGATAAAATACCGTGATTTAGCTAAAAAGTTAAATATTGATGAATCTGTAAAGTTTATCGGCTATATTCCTTACGAAGATTTGCCCCTGCTTTACAACGGAAGCGAATGTTTTGTGTTTCCGTCATTATATGAGGGTTTTGGTATCCCCTTATTAGAAGCAATGAGTTGCGGAAGACCCGTCATAACTTCTAATGTTTCTTCTCTCCCGGAGATAGGTAAAGATGCAGTATTATATGTTGACCCGTATAACGAAAATGATATTGCAAGCAAAATGGAGAAACTCGTTGAAGATAGAGAATTAAGGGGAGCCCTTATAAAAAAAGGAATCTCAAGGGCTCAGGAATTCAGCTGGATGAAAATGGCTCAGGAGACGCTAAAAATTTATATGGATTAATGAATAGGTTTAGTTTAGATTGGTGGTTTGTATGATGGGATTAGGGATATTTCTTATAAAAATTGCGCCTTATGTTTTTTATTCTGCAATTATTGCTGCCGTGTTTGTGTCTTTGTTTAAAACAGAGTGGGGCATTCTTTTTTTGATTCCCATCCTTCCATTAGAAACAATTCTAGTTAAAATGCATGTTTTTCCTTTAGGTAAAGACATTGTAGATATTTTGCTTATTGCATTAATTATCGGCTGGTTTTTAAAGGCTTTTATAAATAAAGAAAGTTTATTGGAGGGGTCAGTTTTAAATATTTTTATACTCTGCTTGATTATTTATACTTTTTACTCGTTGTCTAATGGTAACGATTATCTAAAAGACTATTCTTTATTAGATATAAACAATCCTCGCTTGAAAACATGGAAGAATTACATTATTTTACCACTTATTTATATCCTTGTTCTAAATAATATCCGGGATAAGAAACATATAAAATGGTTAGTATTTTTTATGATAGCGGTAATATTATTAATGGGTTTTAAGTTTTTCAGAAATTTCCGGACAGTTAACAAGTCTTTATTTATAAACGAAATGAGAGAACATGGGACATTTTATTATCTCGGACCCAATGAATACGCAGCCTTTTTTTCCCATTATATATTTATAGTTCTAGGACTTCTTCTATTAATGAAATCAAAATTGAAACGACTTTTTTTATTATTAACAACATCATTTAGTTTTTACACTATTGTCTTCCTGTTTTCGCGTGGTTCATATTTAGCAACTTATCTTGTGTTAGCTTTAACGGGAGTTTTACGAAAAAATTTGTTGATAATAATTTTAGTAATAACTTTATTTATTTCCTGGCATACAGTTCTGTCTAGTTCTGTTGTTGAGAGAATAACTATGACTACTAATGAAAATAACGAACTTGATAATTCTGCAGAAATGAGACTGGAAGTTTGGAAGAGTTCTATGGAGTTATTTAATTCTAATCGTTTGGGCGGCGTTGGATTCAATACCTTCCCATATTTAGGATTACCTTTAGGAGATCCGCACAATTTATATGTAAAGATTTTAGTTGAGCAGGGGATAGTCGGATTTGTTATATTCCTGATGATAATTTTAACTGCCCTTTTCTATGGCTGGAAATTATATAGAAGAGCAAGAGACGATTTATTCAAAGGGCTCGGATTCGGTTTCTTTCTATGCACCATTTCGCTTCTAATAAGTAATTTTTTTGGAGATAGATGGACCTATCTACCATTAGGGGCATATTACTGGGCATTTATGGCATTGGTAGTCAGAGCAAATATCATAACCCAGAAAGAAATACAAAATAAAAATACAAATGTAAAGAAGAAGGTGTCTGTATGAAGGTATTGCTGCTTATAAGTACACGTGGCCTCTTTGGGGCAGAAAATGTGGTTTTAGAGTTATTAAAGCAATTACCTTTGTATGGGCTTGAACCTCATATAGGTATACTTGAGAATTCTCGGCGGCTTTACTATCCGCTTGAAGAAGAAGCGAAAAAAAATAGCCTGTTGGTAAAAATATTCCCTTGCAAAGGGAAATTTGACATACGCACAGTTTTTGAGATAAGGAAATTTGTAAGACAAAATCAGATAACACTCATACATTCCCAAGGTTATAAATCTAATTTTTTTGCATTTTTTGCAACTATATTTATGAATGTTAAAAGAATAACAACTTGCCATACTTGGTACTCAGTAAATACAAAAATGAAATTTTATGAAATTTTGGATAAGATATTGTTACGTCAATTTACTAAAGTTGTTGCTGTTTCAGATAGATTAAAAGATGAGATTTTTAAGAGTGGAGTACCAAATAATAAAATTAGAGTTATAGATAACGGTATAGACTTGAGCAAATTCGAGAAAAAGGAATCCGCAAATTATTTAAAGGAAGAATTTAATCTTGCCCCTAAGGATAGAATACTTGGCGTTATAAGCAGGTTGGCGCCTGATAAAGGTCATATCTATTTATTAAAGGCAGTTAGGAAAATACTTAATATATTCCCCGATATTAAATGTTTAATTATCGGAGATGGACCGTTATATGGAGAACTTAAAGGGTGGGTAGAAAATTTAAAACTCGATTATGCTGTAACATTTACAGGATTACGAAAGGATATTCCTCAATTGCTCAATTTAATAGATATCTTTGTTTTGCCTTCGTTAAAAGAGGGGATGCCAATTGCTTTGCTTGAGGCTATGGCAGCAAGAAAATCTATTGTTGCAACAAAAGTAGGTGCAATCCCTAAGATAATAGAAGATAAAAAAACCGGACTATTGATAAGACCTAGAGACGCTGATGCCATAGCCAAATCAGTAATACTTCTTTTAAAAAATGAAGAAATGAGTAGATTGCTTGCCAATAATGCCTTCGAGAAGGTTAAAAATGAATTTTCTTCTCCGATTATGGCACAAAACTATCTGGAACTATATAAAGAGGCACTGAATAATAGGAGATTTAACTAATGGAAGTTTTATTTTGGCTATCAGTAGCTATAATCCTCTATACCTATTTCGGTTATCCATTACTCATCTTATTTGCGTCTCTGCTTGTAAAAAGGAAAGTTCAAAAGGAAAAAATAGAGCCACGCGTAACTTTTTTGATTACTGCATATAATGAAGAAAAATCTATAAAAGAAAAGATTGAAGATACACTTGGTCTTGATTATCCAAAAGAAAAATTAGAAATAATCGTGGCTTCGGATGCGTCTAATGATAGAACCGATGATATCGTTAAAGAGTTTGAAGGGCAGGGAGTTAGATTATTTAGGGTGGAAGGCAGATTAGGTAAAACCGAGGCTCAGAATCAAGCGGTAAAGATTGCTGAAGGAGATATTATCATATTTTCTGATGCCACTACCAAATATGAAAAATCAGCGATACGTAAGATTGTAAGGAATTATGCTGATTCTACTGTTGGTGCAGTAAGCGGTAGATATAAGTATTTTGATACGGGTAAAACCCAGATTGGAACAGGTACTATCGCATTCTGGGACTATGAAAATTTTATCAAGGCACGGCAGACTAAAATCCAGACTATTACAGGCTGTTGCGGGTGTATTTATTCTGTAAGAAAGAGTCTTTACGTAAACCTTCCGAGAGACATTATTAGCGATTTAGTAGAGCCACTTAAGGTTTTGGAACACGGATATAGAATTGTTTTTGAACCAGAGGCATTGGCTTATGAGACAACCTGTCAGAAAAGTGATGAGGAATTTAAAATGCGGCTACGGGTGATTTCCAGGGGTATGCGCGGCCTATTATATATGAAGCACCTACTCAATCCTTTTAAATATGGATTTATATCATTCCAGCTTATTTCTCATAAAATTTTACGCTGGTTGATACCGTTATTCCTTACAGGTCTATATCTAACTAACATATTCTTGATGCATAAAAATATTTTTTATCTTGATTTCTTCTTATTGCAATCTATTTTTTATCTTTTAGCTTTGATAGGTCTTTTTATAGATTACTTTCCTAAAAAAATTAAGATATTCTCATTACCATTATACTTTTGTGTAGTAAATATTGCTTCGATTGTGGCATTAGCAAAAATACTGATCAAAAAAAAGGATATCAAATGGGAGACAGTCAGGCAATAAATAACCAACCAAGAATATTATTTATTACCCAAGAAGACCCCTTCTATATAAGGATATTTTTTGAGGAATTTTTAAAGAATTACTCGGATAAGACCCATATTTTAGGAGTAGTGATTTGTCCGACAATGGCAAAGAAATCAACCATAGAATTAGTTAAACAAATGTATACTTTCTATGGGATACGTGATTTCTTGCACATGGCTTTACATTATATCCTGGTTAAAGTTAAAGGTAACACCTTAAAGGGATTATGCAACATCTATAATATTCCAGTATATAAAGAATATAATATTAACGGCGATTTATTCTTAAATCATTGGAGACAGCAAAATTTAGATGTTATTGTTTCTGTTGCAGCGCCAAGCATATTTAAAAAAAATTTATTAAATTTACCTAAGTGGGGATGTGTCAATATTCATCATAGTAAACTCCCTCACTATAGAGGAATGATGCCTAATTTTTGGCAGATGTACCATTCAGAAAAAAGCTCTGGAATAACTGTTCATCGGATAAATGCTGGTATTGATGAAGGCGACATAATTCTTCAGCGCCAGATTCCTATAGAAAAATGCGATTCTTTAGACAGCCTTATTAAACGGTCTAAAAAAGTAGGCGCGCACTGTATTATCGAAGCGTTAGATATGATAAAAAATGACCGGCTAAATTATATATCAAATCACAAAGAAAATGGCTCGTATTTTAGTTTTCCCACAAGAGCAGATGTTTGGGAATTTAGGCGCCAAGGCAAGAAAATATTATGATTAATGGATTAAGTTTTGATATAGAGGACTGGTTTCAGGTAGAAAATTTGCGGGAGGCTTGTCTTCCGGATAAATGGGATAGTTATGAGTTAAGAGTTGAGAAAAATACAGATATACTACTTGAGTTATTAGAAAAATACAACCACAAAGCCACATTTTTTATATTAGGATGGATAGCCGAAAAAAAACCTAATTTGATAAAGAAAATTGCTTCCTTAGGTCACGAAATAGCCAGCCACGGTTATAAGCACGAAATAGTCTACAGACTTACTCCCGATGATTTTAGAAGAGATTTAATGATATCTAAAAAAATATTAGAAGATTTAACTGGAGTAGAAGTTATTGGATATAGAGCTCCTAATTTTTCCATTACTAAAGATTCTTTATGGGCAATTGATATTCTAAAAGAATTAAATTTTAAATATGACTCCAGCATATTTCCTATTTCTTTTCATGATAGATATGGATTTAATGGTATAAAGGATAACAGCTTCTTTAAATTTGATAATGGCCTACAGGAGTTCCCGCTAACAATTTATAAATTTGCGGGCATTAATTTTCCTGTAGGAGGAGGGGCATACTTTAGATTTATACATTATCGAATTTTTAAATTTATGTTAAGACAGATTAATGAAAAAGGTAAAGAATTCATTTTTTACCTTCATCCCTGGGAACTGGATAAAGAGCAGCCGAGAGTAAAAGTGAACACCGCCTGTTATATGCGCCATTATATCAATTTAGGCAAGACAAACGATAAACTCATATCCTTGTTAAAAGACTTTAGGTTTCAGCCTTTGAAAAACCTATTAAAAACTTAAACTTCTCAATGCACAGCAATACTTTTGTTTCTATTATAATCCCGGCATTTAACGAAGAGCGGAATATCGAAAAATGCCTATTAAGCTTAATAAACTCAAACGGCTCGACAGATCAATATGAAATAATAGTCGTGGATAATGGCTCAAGTGATAGAACTAGAGATATTGCGGCAAGATATGCAAAAGTGCTTATGCTGCCAAATGTAAATATTGCAGCATTAAGGAATTACGGTGTAAAATTTGCAAAAGGTGATATTCTGGCTTTTTTGGATGCCGATTGTGTAGTTGAAAAAGACTGGATTCAAAATGCGCTTGATAGTTTTAAAAGTGAAGAAATCGCTGTTGCGGGCTCTCCACATATAGTCCCGAAAGATGCTTCCTGGGTAGCTAAGGCTTGGGGTATTAATAATTTAGAAAAGGATAATATGTGTTTAACTAATTATATACCAAGCGGAAATCTCTTTATTAAAAAAGAATGCTTCTTAAAAATAGGGGGGTTTAACGAGAATATTGCAGTAAGCGAGGATACGGATTTATGCGCCAGATTGAAAAAAAATAATTATAAGATTTTGTCAAATAAAAATATATCAGCAAAACATCTTGGCGTGTCAGAAAACCTAATAGACTTTTTTAAAAAAGAGTTGTGGCATGGCAAAGATGTAATGAAAATATTCTTGCATTCAGATTTTAAAAAACAATATTTAAAAGTAATAAGTTATGCCTTATTCTATTTATTTATAATTTTTGCTATTATTATTTCAGGCATGTTTTTACAATATAAATGGGCAATGATTTCTGTCTTTCTTGCTCTTTTTTTGCCCTTTATCTTGTCGCTAAAGACATCTTACGATAAAAAAACGTCTAAATATATATTCGGATTATGGATTTTGTATATAGTTTATGGAATAGCCAGGTCTGTCTGCATCATCGATATCCGTAATTGGATTTTTGTACAAAATGAAAGAAAATAAATCGATAAACTTTGCTATTTTAATGTATCACCGCATATGCCAGTACGATACAAATGATAAGTATTCTGTTTCCGCTAATGATTTTGAAAAGCAAATCGCTTATTTGCATAATAACGGCTTTAGGACAATCATACCGGAAGATATACATACCTTGTCCGGATCAGGCAATAATAAGTTTATAATGATTACTTTTGATGACGGCCTTGAGAGCGACTATGCGGCGGCATATCCCATATTAAAGAAATATGGATTTAAGGGAGCCTGTTTCGTCACTACCGGATTTATAGGTTCTGGTGGCTATATGAACTGGGAACAAGTTAGAAAATTAAAAGAAGAAAGTTTTTCAATACAATCACACACTCAATCGCATCGTTTCTTGGAGGATTTGGCAGAAAGCCAGGTAAGAGATGAATTAAATAAATCAAGGGCTATTATAAGAGATAAAATTGCAAGTAACCCCGCGTACTTTTCTTGTCCCGGAGGCAGATTTAATAAAAGAGTTATCGAAATTGCAAAAGATTTGGGATATAAAGGAATGTTTACTTCTATACCCGGTTATGGTAATTCAAAAATAAATAATTTTTCAATTTTTAAAAGGAATATAGTTACCGCTAATATTTCACTAAAGGACTATATTGAAATCTTAAATTTTAATAAACAAAAAATTATAGGCAGAAAGGTTAATTATTATTTCAAATTATTTCTTAAAAAAATAATTGGCAATAAAATATATTATTTTATCTGGGCAAATATAATCAAAAATAACAGTGTTAAATATGAAAAATAGGAATTTTTTGGCAGTTATCTTCATCATAATATTATTTTTATTTATTTATCGCACTACTTTAATTTGGCTGTTGGAACGGTATATTGCCGTAAATTCTTACTATTCTCATGGGTTTTTGGTGCCTTTTATAACTGCATTTCTAATTTGGCGCAAAAGAGAACAATTAAAAAGTATCGAATTAAAATACAATTTCTGGGGATTGATGTTGATATGCGTAGCATTATTAATCCACACTTTAAGCACGGCAGCGGAAGTTTTCTTTATTAGTGGTTTTTCGATACTTATTCTTATTTTTGGAATCAGTTTGTTTTTATTCGGAAAAAGATTTTCAAGGGTAATTTTGTTTCCTTTGATTTTTTTGATTTTCATGTTTCCTTTGCCTTTGCAGGCGCTTAATTACATTAGTTCATCACTACAGTTCTTTGTTACTAAAGCAACTGTTTTTATTTTTGTGAAAACCATTAAACTGCCATTAAGTAAAGACGGTTTTGAGATATTTTTGCCATACGGAAGCTTGATTATTGAGAATGCTTGTAGTGGGTTACGCTCTTTAATTGTAATGTTAGCTTTGGGAAGCATCTTTGCTTATTTTTTGAAATCAAGCTTTTTAAAAAGACTATTTTTGTTTTTGTGCATCATACCCGTAAGTTTATTTTCGAACATTGTTAGAGTAACTCTGCTTTCTCTCGCAGCATATATTCATGGCCCCAAAATAATAACTAGAGGGTTTTTCCATGATTTTACAGGCTATTTAATGTTTGCTATCACGTTTTGCGGTATGTTGTTTTTATCAAATCTATTGCAATGCAAAAAATCACTGTAAGATATCTTATTCTAATAACCATACTTATTATTTTCTCAGGACTGACTTTCTACCTAAATTTTCATCAAAAGAAAAGAATATCTTCGGTGAATAATATAGCAGGCATACCTATTGATTTCAACGGATGGAAAGGAGAAGAAATCCACATAGACAAAAGCACTAAAGACTTTTTAGAAGCCGAATCAGTATTATTAAGAAAGTATACAAAAGGCGATCTTGAAGTTTGGTTTTTTATTGTATATAATAAAAATAGCAGAATAGCCTTAAATTTACCGGAAAGTTACTATTCAGGCCACTCTTCTTATATTGCGAAGATAGGTCTCGAGACTCTTCATTTTAAAGGTCAAAACCCTTTTTCTGCTAATAAATTGCTTGTCAAAGACAACAAAGGTAAATTGCTTGTCTTGTATTATTTCGAAACACCAGATATAAAAACCTATAGTTACCAAGCAATGCGTTGGAATATGCTGTTGAGCAGATTAAAATCAAAACATCATGGTGGTGCACTTATTAGATGTTCTGCAGTTGTTAAAGTGAATCAAGAAGAAACATTAAAAGTACTGAAGAATTTTATTGAAGAGATAGGCCCTTTACTCTCTGTTTATTTAAGTTAGAATTTCTTAGTTAATGAAAAAAACCTTAATCTTTACAATTTTACTATTGATTTCATCTTTCAGATTCGCCTATGCCGCAGCTCCAATAATCTATTTTTCTGATATAACAAGCGGACCAAAAACTGGTAATACTGATACTTCCAAAGGGTTACCTTCAGGTCAAGATGGTGCTATTGTCACTATTTGGGGTAAAAACATTGGTAGTTCTCAAGGGAATTCTAAAGTTTACTGTAATGGGGCAGAGGCAGCAGCTTATTATTCTTGGGGCAATGCTACTAGTCCCGCAGATCTTTATACGTATCATGGTATGCAAATGATCTCCTTCCAGGTAAGCCATCTTGCCACTGATGGAGCAGGCACTATCTATGTAGCGATTAGTGGACAAAATTCCAACACTTTGCCATTTACTGTTAGTAGTACAGGAACTATTAGATTCGTCAAAACTACTGGTAATGATTCTGGAGCAGGTACTTGGTCTGCTCCCTGGAAAACTCTAAGTTATGTCGGTAATGGTAATTGTTCTGCTGGTGATATAGTCTATGTATCTAATGGAGTATCAATCAGTAGTGCAAACGGACTTTGCGTTTACGGCCCTAGTGGAACAGAAGCCAACCCGATTTCAGTTATAGCATATCCTGGCGCTACGGTGACCTGCGATAATGGTGGTAGTAGGGGGGCGATAACTAACTGGAATTTCGGTACTTCCTACTGGAATTTTTCTAAGTTATATTTAACAACTGATACGGATGGTGCAAGAACTTTCCAGGGCGGTCGGATGATAGGCCTCAATATTACTGGACCTACTGCTGATGGTCAGGGTGGCGCAATTACTACTGGTGGAAATGGAAAGCATTCAGATAATGTGAAATGCTTAGGTAATTACATACATAGTTTTGGTGGAGATAGCACAACAAAATTGCATCATACATTTTATCTTAGTAATAGAACAGGTATTCAGTATAGGTCTTATGAACTTGGATGGAACTATCTTGTGGATAATAAAGCCTATCATGGTTTACATATTTATGACGAAGGTATAGGAGGTGACTGGTCGGGAGTAATGGCCATTCACGATAACGTAGTGGTGAATCAACGTGGGGCTGGATTTGATGTCGGTGGTGGTAATTTTTCTATGACTGTAGAGTTTTATAATAACTTACTTATAAACTGCGGGTTAGGTCCTGTTATAGCATCTGATGGGTCTCTATGGGGTTGTGCAATTTATCTTAATCCGTGGTCAACGGATACTTGTAATATTAAGATATATAATAATACGATTTATGGTTATAGCGATTCAACAGTAACAGAGGGTTCTGTTACTAGAAAAGCTTGTTTAATAGTGCGAACAGATTTGGGAGGAACATATGAATGGGTAAACAATATTGTAGTAGATACTAAAGACATACAATATCAAGACCCTTCTTTCAATAAGGCTCCAAATGTTGTTCACAATAACCTTTGGTATAACGGAGGAGATGGTAATCCTGCGAGTAAACCTTCTTGGGATAGTGGAGCGTTGAGTTCAAATCCTTTATTTGTGAATCCAGATTTAGCAATTTTCAATATACAAAAAGGCTCTCCCTGTAAAGACGCTGGGACTTCCCTAGTCAATACTGTTGTAACAAGAGATTTGGCTGGTGTGGCCAGACCCCAAGGTACAGGATACGATATCGGTGCATATGAGTATGCTCAAGATGATATTGCTCCTGCAGCAGTTACTGATTTAGGTGCCAGTAGTGTTACTGCTACCACTGTAGTTTTAGGGTGGACAGCTCCGGGTAATGATGGCAATGTGGGTCAAGCTGCCTTTTATGATATAAGATATAGTATTTCTACCATTACTGATGCTAATTGGGATTTTGCGACACCGGCAATTGGTGTACCAGCGCCATTACCAGCCGGAACAATCCAACTTTTTACAGTGGACGGATTAAGTTCATCAACAACATATTATTTTGCCTTAAAGACTACAGATTATGCAGGAAATATTTCAGATATTTCTAACGTAGCATCAGCAACAACTTCTTCTTCGTCTAGCGGAGACGGAGGAGGTGGGGGCGGCGGTGGCTGTTTTATTGCTACTGCAGTTTATGGGTCTTCGATGGCAAAAGAGGAACGAATTCTTGTTGAGTTCAGGGAGAGATACCTGTTAACCAATAAAACAGGCAGGAAATTAGTGGAATTATATTATAAGGTTAGTCCGCCAATTGCTAAATATATAAAAAATAGAGAATGGGCACGAAGCTTTGTGCGCGCAGTTTTAAAACCAGTGGTATGGATAGCTAAAAAGAAGATAGAAGAATGATATAAAAAAGAGTCGAAGTTATGGATAATACATATACGGGTATTGAGAGGCGAGCTCATAAAAGACTAAGAATGAATTGCACTGTTATTTACAGGGTGAATGAACCGGTATCTACCCGCTTCATTATGCAGGGAAAAGATGTTGAGGCAAGGATGTTAGACGTAAGCCAAGGCGGTATGGCCATGGTAACTAATTACGACATACCTGTTGCGACGGTGCTTTCTATGAGGTTTACTTTATTAAAAGTAGATAAAGAGATTATTAATTTTTCCGGCCCTTTGCAAGTGACCGGTGAAGTAAGGTCGAATATACCTTTGGAAAAAGACGAACATCGGTTGGGTATTAACTTCACTAAGATTAGAAGGGTGAATGTGAGTTAAGAGTTAGGAGTTTGGAGTTAGGAGTTTGGAGTTTTTGGTGACATTATAAGAAAACCTTGCTGATTTGTAAATAATATGGTAATATTGAAATGGTGAATGAGTATGAGAAATCTTAGAACAATAAAAGAGGTTTTAAAGAAAAATAAAAAGTTATTAGAGGAAAATTATAAAATCAAGGTTATCGGTGTATTTGGCTCATATTCTCGTGGAGATTTGAATAAGAACAGCGATATAGATATTCTCGTAGAGTTCTCCGAGACCCCAGATTTCTTTGAATTTATAAGACTAGAAAAATTTTTAGAGGGTTTACTTAGAATAAAAGTGGATTTAGTTACGCGGGATGCTTTGAAAGCACTTATAAAGAATGAAATATTAAAAGAAACTATTTATATATAATGAAACGAAATAGTGGGCTTTATATAAAGGACATTTTAGATTCTATTAAGAAAATAGAGACATATACTAAAGGCTTATCTTTTAAGGAATTTGCTCATAGAAAAATAGTAATCGATGCTGTTGTAAGAAATTTGGAAATCATTGGGGAAGCATCAAAGAATATACCAGTGAAGACGAAATCTCTTCATAAAGAAATCCCTTGGAAAGAGATGGCTGGGATGCGGGATAAAATTACACATGAGTATTTCGGCGTCGACTTAAAGATTATCTGGAAAACAATAAAACATTCCCTACCGGTTTTAAAAAAGAATATAAGAGTATTCTGAGTTAGGAGTCGCTCAGAGAGTTAATTAATCCTGATAACATCTTAGACAATTCAATACAATAATTTCTTAAAACCCCTTCTTGATCAGTATCAATATACCTCCTCAATCGTGATAATGTAGCGAGTGCGATACATTCCCTAACAGAGCCTTTCGAAATCTTCAAATATCTTTTAAACTGTAATTTACTCGTACCGTATCCCTCTGATATATTTAGGCAGACTGAAATTGCAGCTCTACGAAATTGGTCTATTATAATGTAATTTTCTACTTTGGGAAACTCGGACGTAATATCATAAACAAAATTTATAAAAATTAATGCTTTTTGATAAACACGTAAATTCTCAAAACTAAAATTTTCTTCTCCCACCGTTACTCCTAACTCATAACTTCTGACCCTTAACTTTATTTATCAATATAATAGACGTAAGAAAAGAAGGAATCTAACGTATTTTTTAAGAATTCTGAAACAGGTTATAGGCTTCAAGCCGTAGGCTTCGGTTGAGGTCAAGGTAGGGCATTACAGTACACATTAGTATAAAAAAGGTTGATGATTAGGTTGATGAAAGGAACTAGGGATAATTTATTTGAATATTTGAGAAGTTAAGTTTTTAAGGCTGCTTCTACTGCCTTAACAATTTCTTCATTTGATGCAGGCTTCACGATATAATCTGAGATATTATATTTTATGGCTTCTTGTTGAAGCTGAGGACTTGCAAAAGCAGTAATAAAGATAATTTTTGCGTGAGTATCTGACTTTCTAATTTGTTTTGCCACTTCTAAGCCGTCAAACTTAGGCATACGTATATCCAATAGGATTAAATCAGGTTTCATTTCTCTTGCCTTTTCTATTGCTTCTTTACCATCCACAGCAGTGTGAACTTCGTAATCTTCTCTTTTTAATTTATTATTGAGGTATACAATAGCATCAGCTTCATCTTCGCATATTAGTATCTTCTTCATTTTAGTCTCCTTTAGGCTACAAGCCTCAGGCTTCAGGCCGCAAGCTGCAAGCCTCAGGCTACAACACTGGTGGTGAACTGACACACAGAGCCCGAGCAGTCGTAGTTCCGATGTTTTTAATTCTGTGACGCTTTGAGCTCAAAGAATACATACTGTCGCCTTGTTCGCAATTAACGTCCCTCTTTAAGTAATAAACTTTACCATCAAGCCCGATTTCAATTTCACCCTCAAGAACAATTATGAACCTTTCTACTTTTTTCAGCGTTTCTTCTAAAGATTTTTCTTCTTTTGGCTGAAGAACTATAAAAGTAGGCAGCATTTTTTTAGCAAGTGGAATGGTAGTCAGAATCTCCAGAAAATCCTGATAAACATCGGTCTTAGAGTTTCCCTGATGAATTTCTACCGGTTCCGGTGTTTCATTTTCAAGATAAGCATAGAGTTCAGATAATTTTAATCCGAATACCTCGGCTAATTTTTGGTGACATTCTACGGTTCCGGACATTTTCTCAGACTCAATTTTACTGATTATGGCTTTATCTACCCCTGAGCGCCTGGAAAGTTCTGCTTGAGTCATATTACCGCGTAATAATTTAAGTTTCTGCCCCAATTCCATTTTTGTCCTCGTATTGTATGTTTTTTAGTTATTATAAATCAAATACTAACGCAATTTAAACATAACATATAATTTTTTGTTTGTCAAGTGTAATTTGAATAAAAATCAACCTGTTTTTTAAAATAATTTTAAAGTATTTTTAATAGAAAGTTATTGAGTTATATAACTAATTGTAATATAATGAGTTAAGTCAATATAAAATTTTGGTATATATTTCAACTTTAGGTTGAAAAAAATGAATTTTTATGCTATACTTTATGTAGAAAATTGAAGTTGAGCGTTATTTGAGAATTTAGAATAACCGATAAAGGCAAACTGCTCGAGAGAGTAGGGCGCAAAGCTTCAGGTCCTTATGGGACAGCTGGGCTGCCGAAGTTAAACAAATTAAACCCTATTCTTTCAAGAATAGGGTTTTTTATTTAGCAGGAGCTATCACATGAAAAAAATCTCATTCCTAACAATATTACTACTTCTTTCTATAACTTCTTTTGCTTTTGCAGAATCGCCTGTTTTATATTTCTCTGATATAACCAGCGGACCAAAAACTGGTAATACTGATACTTCCAAAGGGTTACCTTCAGGTCAAGATGGTGCTATTGTCACTATTTGGGGTAAAAACATTGGTAGTTCTCAAGGGAATTCTAAAGTTTACTGTAATGGGGCAGAGGCAGCAGCTTATTATTCTTGGGGCAATGCTACTAGTCCCGCAGATCTTTATACGTATCATGGTATGCAAATGATCTCCTTCCAGGTAAGCCATCTTGCCACTGATGGAGCAGGCACTATCTATGTAGCGATTAGTGGACAAAATTCCAACACTTTGCCATTTACTGTTAGTAGTACAGGAACTATTAGATTCGTCAAAACTACTGGTAATGATTCTGGAGCAGGTACTTGGTCTGCTCCCTGGAAAACTCTAAGTTATGTCGGTAATGGTAATTGTTCTGCTGGTGATATAGTCTATGTATCTAATGGAGTATCAATCAGTAGTGCAAACGGACTTTGCGTTTACGGCCCTAGTGGAACAGAAGCCAACCCGATTTCAGTTATAGCATATCCTGGCGCTACGGTGACCTGCGATAATGGTGGTAGTAGGGGGGCGATAACTAACTGGAATTTCGGTACTTCCTACTGGAATTTTTCTAAGTTATATTTAACAACTGATACGGATGGTGCAAGAACTTTCCAGGGCGGTCGGATGATAGGCCTCAATATTACTGGACCTACTGCTGATGGTCAGGGTGGCGCAATTACTACTGGTGGAAATGGAAAGCATTCAGATAATGTGAAATGCTTAGGTAATTACATACATAGTTTTGGTGGAGATAGCACAACAAAATTGCATCATACATTTTATCTTAGTAATAGAACAGGTATTCAGTATAGGTCTTATGAACTTGGATGGAACTATCTTGTGGATAATAAAGCCTATCATGGTTTACATATTTATGACGAAGGTATAGGAGGTGACTGGTCGGGAGTAATGGCCATTCACGATAACGTAGTGGTGAATCAACGTGGGGCTGGATTTGATGTCGGTGGTGGTAATTTTTCTATGACTGTAGAGTTTTATAATAACTTACTTATAAACTGCGGGTTAGGTCCTGTTATAGCATCTGATGGGTCTCTATGGGGTTGTGCAATTTATCTTAATCCGTGGTCAACGGATACTTGTAATATTAAGATATATAATAATACGATTTATGGTTATAGCGATTCAACAGTAACAGAGGGTTCTGTTACTAGAAAAGCTTGTTTAATAGTGCGAACAGATTTGGGAGGAACATATGAATGGGTAAACAATATTGTAGTAGATACTAAAGACATACAATATCAAGACCCTTCTTTCAATAAGGCTCCAAATGTTGTTCACAATAACCTTTGGTATAACGGAGGAGATGGTAATCCTGCGAGTAAACCTTCTTGGGATAGTGGAGCGTTGAGTTCAAATCCTTTATTTGTGAATCCAGATTTAGATTTACATATACAGACATCTTCGCCATGTAAAGATGCGGGTTATGATACCTCAAGTATCGTAGAAAGAGATTTGGATGGTGTTACAAGGCCACAAGGAAGTGCTGTGGATATCGGGGCATATGAATATGTAAGCACAGCACCAGATACAACTGCACCGGCTGCAGTGAGTAATTTGGCTGCTTCTACCGGAGCAAATCAAGGGGAGGTAAACTTAAGTTGGTCAGCTCCGGGAGATGATGGCTCAACCGGGACCGCTACAGCTTATATAATAAAGTATTCAACCTCAAGCATAGCTACCGATACGCAATTTAATGCAGCAACAGATGTAACAGGAGAACCCACGCCAAGCGTTGCCGGTACAAGTGAATCTATGACTGTGACCGGACTTACGCCCGGCCAGACTTATTATTTTGCCATGAAGACGCAGGATGAGGTTCCCAATACCTCTACACTTTCTAATTGTGTTAGTGCGGCAGCAAAACAAGTTGCTGTAAATAATCCGCCAGTCCTTGCATCTATCGGCGATAAGTCTGTGAATGAAAATGTCTTACTTACTTTTACTCTCAGCGCTAGCGATGCGGATGGCGATACGTTAACCTATGCAGCTAATACTTTACCCAGCGGTGCGACATTAAATAGCTCAACAGGAGCTTTTTCCTGGACGCCGAGTTATTCTCAAGCCGGTAGTTACAGTATTACCTTTAGCGTAAATGACGGTCATACTGGAACTGATTCTGAGACAATTACCATAACTGTCAATAATGTTAATCGCGCCCCGGTCTTAGGAACACTCACTGATAAATCCGTGAATGAAAATGCCACTTTAACCTTTACGGTTACTGCTACAGATGCGGATAGTGATACCTTAACTTATTCCGCAACTAGTGGTTTACCCAGTGGCGCAACACTTAACTCATCTACGGGTGCTTTTTCCTGGACGCCAAGCTACTCTCAATCCGGGACCTATAGTGTTACCTTTAGGGTTTCTGATGCTACTTTAAATGATTCTAAGACCATTACCATAACCGTAGTCAATGTTAATCAGGTTCCGGTGTTAGCTTCCATAAGTAATAAAACTGTGGCTGAGAATGCTACGTTGACATTTACTCTCAGCGCAACTGATGCTGATGGAGATACCTTAACCTATTCAGTTAATACTCTACCCAGCAATGCGACATTGGACAGTTCAGGCGGTGCATTTAGCTGGACGCCCAGTTACAGTCAATCAGGAACTTACAGTCTTACTTTTAGCGTAAGCGATGGTCACGGTGGAATAGCCTCCCGGTCCTGTACAATCACTGTAACTAATGTTAACCGTGCTCCGGTATTGGCTTCTATAGGCGATAAGATTGTAACGGAAAATTCTACGCTTAGTTTCACGGTTACTGCTTCTGATCCGGATGGTGGCACATTAATCCTGTCAGCCAGTAGTTTACCTAGCGGCGCAACGTTTAATACTTCCAGCGGTGCATTTAGCTGGACACCGGGCTATAACCAGGCAGGGACATATTCCGGTGTGCATTTCCAGGTAACGGATGGAAGTTTAACTGATAGTGAAGATATAACCATCACGGTGAATAATAATAATCAAATACCGGTTCTGGCTGCAATCGGGAACAAAAGCGTGACTGAGAATTCTACACTAAGTTTTACCCTCAGTGCCACAGACGCGGATGGTGATACGTTAACCTATTCAGCTAATACTTTACCCAGCGCTGCGACATTAAATAGCTCAACAGGAGCTTTTTCCTGGACGCCAAATTCTTCGCAGGCCGGTACCTATAGCGTTACTTTTAGCGTAAACGACGCTCACGGCGGAACTGATTCTGAAACCATCACCATCACCGTTCAGGATGCAGATGTGGAAGCACCCTATCTTGATAGTCTTAATCCGGATAGTGATGAAGTACAGGTGCCGCTTAATACAAATATATCTTTTCATATTAAAGATAACGCTACAGGCGTAAATAAAAATACAATATCCCTGAGTATTCAGCGCGAGAGAGACTCAACTCCCAAAAATATTATTTTAAACGGAGTAAGCCAGCTCAGTCAATATCCTAATAATGTAATTATTCAGGGGACAGCCAGCGATTATACAGTTTTATATGATCCGCCTAGCACAAAAAATTACCAATTTGGCTATGAAGAAAGGGTTACGGTTAGGGTTAGCGCTGATGATTTAGCCGGTAATAAATTAAGTAATTATTCTTATTCGTTTACCACAGCAATGATACTAAGAGGCAGGAATTTAAAGGTAAGTAAAAGATAAGGGAGCAAGCCATGAGATTAAACCAGATAAAAAATACATATTACATCGCAGCGATTCTTAGCCTTTTATGGGTAACCGCTCCTTTGTTTGCCGCACAGGATAATTCCTATATGGTGATGGATAAAACTGGGAATAATGTCTATGTGGCTTGGCAGGAAGATACTGGTGGGATTTGGTTCAATAAATCCGGGGACAAAGGAGTAAGTTTTGGAACAGATTTAAAGGTTAGTGCTGTAGGCGGAACAAACAGTAACCCTGTTTTGGCTGTAGATAGTTTAAATAATGTATATATTCTTTGGGAAAACGAAGGAACAGACGGGAATAATGATTTGTATTTTGGAAAGATGGCAAATGGCGCCTCGAGTTTTACTGTGGCGGTAGTACCCATTGACACGCAGCTGGGTTTATCTAACCAGACTCAGCCTTCCTTAGATGTCTCAGATGACGCAACAGTGGTCATAAGCTGGATTAACGATAATAACAGCGTTTATTATGCCAAATCCACAGATGCCGGAAGCAGCCTATGGAACCTTACCTTGGCGCAAATTGTGCGTGTAGACGACGGGACAGCAACTTTGCTGGCAAATCCCTGTATAAAACTGGACGCCGACGGGACCTACAAATTTATTACCTGGAGCGCAAAGAAAAACGGAAAAAATAAAGTTTTCTTCAACAAGCTTAATGATTTAGACAGCCGCAGTTTCTCCAGAGATATCCAGGTAAGCGATGATGCAACCAGCGACAACGCTACCCAGCCTTGGCTGGCAGTGGGAGAGACGAATATCTACATTGTTTGGGAAAACGAGGCGAATTCCGATATGGATATCTTTATTGATAAATCCACGGATGGAAGTTCATGGGGAGGCGATATTCAGGTAAACGATGATTCCGACCCGCCTAAACAGCAAAAAGAACCGAAAGTGGCTATTGACAGCAATTCATATATCTTTGTTGCCTGGAGTGATTTCAGGAACGATGAATGGGATATTTATTTTGCGCATTCTATTGATAACGCTGCAACATTTAAAACTAACATTATAGTAAACGGCGATACGGGAACAGCCAACCAGGATAAGCCGTCCCTGTATTTGAGCCCTAATAGCAGTGATTTCTCCCTTAGTTGGACCGATTATAGAAACGGAAGCGGAGAAATATTTTTCAACCGCAATTCCATTATTGATGAAGATAACGCCAAAACTACTTTGGTAGATGATGCCACGGGCGGGACATTGACCGCAGATGCCACTACACAAATTGAAAATACAGAAGTAGAAGTTCCCGCTAACGTCTTGGAAGCTCCCACCAATATGAGTATTACAAAGGTGGAGTGTCCGCCCCCGCTTCTTAACGGCGGCACATTATTAAATAAGACAGTAGACTTTGGCCCCGGAGGGACAAACTTTAAGCAGTCCGTTACGATTAAAATTCCTTATACGCAGACTGATCTGAATAACGCCGGTGTAACCGATGCCAGCAAATTAAAAATTTATTACTACAATTTAAAAACACTGATGTGGGAGCAAGTCGCTAATGCGCAGGTAGATACGATAAATAAAACAGTTTCTGCAGGGGTTACGCATTTCTCCATCTATGGCCTGGTATTTGATGACGCTGGAGGCGCAGACACAGACAATGGAGGTAACAACAGCGCAGGAGGTGGCGGTGGAGGTGGAGGAGGATGCTTTATTGCTACGGCAGCTTATGGCTCATATGATGCCGCTAGTGTGCTAATATTAAGAGAGTTTAGAGACAGTTATCTATTGACTAACAAGTGGGGGAGGGAATTTGTAAAATTTTATTACAAGCACAGCCCTGCGATCGCGGATTATATCAGAGATAAAAAGGCCTTGAAAACTATTGTCAGATGGGGATTGAAACCGATTGTGCGTTTAGTAAGCTGCAGGCTTCAGGCTGCAGGAGGTAAAAAATGAAGATTCTCACAACTACTTTACTAAGTTTAGCGATTATGCTTGAAGGGTTGGCTTTTTTATCTAAACCCAAAATAGTTATAGAGAAAAATGAGATTATACAGGCTTCAGGCTTAAAGCTCCAAACCCTAAGCTCTAAGCTCCAAGCTAAAGAAGAATTCGCTACTTTTGATACTGTGAAGGAAGAAGAGTTGCAATTAGAACTCTTAGGGACTGCCATAAGCAATATTAAAGACCCTATAGCGTTCATCAAAGATTTAACACTTAATAAACAGGGCATATATAGGTTAGGAAGCGTGATTAGAGATGCCAGGGTTATTAGTATTGTTATGGGAGAAGTAGTATTGGATGTAAAAGGCAAGAGGCAAACTTTAAGATTGAGTAGACGGGCAATAGGCTGGGCTAGACACAACGAGAATAATCCGGTGATTATATCAGCGTCTTCAGGCCGGATTGTGGTAAGTAAGAGAGGGCTTATGGCTGAGGCAGGCAATATCTTAAACACCCTGCCCAAATTAAAAATCAAGCCTTATTATGAAGCAGACAAAGTTTCCGGGATGATGGTTGAGGGTATTGCTAAGGATAGCCTAATCGCAGCAGCAGGAATACGCAATAAGGATGTTGTAAAGACAGTAAATAATCAAAAAATTGACAGTTATCAGAAGGCGCTCCAGGTACTTGCTAAGGCAAAGAACCAGCCTGAAATCAAAGTAAACTTATTAAGAGAAGGCCAGATTAAGGATTTATGCTATTATATCGCTAATTAGCAATTGACACCCACACGATAAGCCCCAATACTTACCCTAAAGGAAGCTCATATAGTAACAAAATAATGGGGTCAGATTTATTTTCTGCGTTTTCCCTGTTTTCTAATAAATAATTCCGACCCCGTTTTCTGCGACCCCGTTTTCTGCGACCCCGTTTTCTGAAAAAGACTTCTGCAAAGAAGCAAAAGAACTGCTAGAAGACTTCATAAATCCCTCTAACATACCTTAATCCTCCCCAAAAAAATTCCCTGTTAGATTTTACCACTTCTTACGTCTATTATAAGTAGGAGGTGATTAAAAATGGCGAATCCCGTTTCAGTAGAAATAATTTCTACTAAGATTTTATTGATCAGAGGTAAGAGGGTTATGCTGGATAAGGATTTGGCTAGGCTTTATGAGGTAAGCACTAAAAGGCTTAATGAACAAGTAAAAAGGAACAAAAAGAGATTTCCGGAAGACTTCATGCTTCAGTTAACAAAAGAAGAAGCAGATTCTTTAAGGTCGCATTTTGCGACCTTAAATAGTATGAAGGGCACTTCTTCAAAAAGAGGTAAACATGTTAAATATCTGCCTTATGTTTTTACTGAACAAGGCGTGGCCATGCTTTCCAGCGTCTTGAACAGCGAAAGGGCCATACAGGTAAATATTGCCATTATGCGCGCATTCGTAAAGCTAAGGCAAATCCTCGCTACTCATAAAGACCTCGCGTATAAACTGAACGAGTTAGAGAGAAGAATTGAAAAACACGATGCAGAAATAAAGGATATTTTTACTGCTATTCGCCAGCTAATGAGTCCACCAGAAGAGCCAGAGAAAAGGATTGGGTTCCATACGTAATAGAGTTTCTGGAAATAATGGGGTCAGATTTATTTTCTGCCCTAATAAATAATTCCGACCCCGTTTTCTTATTCGGCACATTGCCTAAGAATCAAGGAAAGATTTCATTAATGAAATCTTTCCTTGACAAATATAGGACATATGGTATATTTTAAGTGATGATAATAATAGGACAAATGTCCTACCATATTTAAAGGTGTGCAAATGCAAAGGTATCCGGTAAGCGATAAAGAAAAATTAAAGAGGATTCTTGAAGAGACCGGGGTCTCGCGTTCAGAACTGGCCAGGCGGCTTGAGGTAAGTTACAAGACCGTCTACCGCTGGCTGGAGAAGGGCATTGAGCCGCACCTTGCACAATCCCGCGACATTGACCAACTGTTTAAGGAATATGCGGATATGAGAGAGGTAGTTCTGGGCTTGAAGAGAAGACTTAAGGATCCTATTAAAATTTTAAAAACAGATAAAAAAATAAGAGATAGTTTTTTCCTTGAAATGACATATCATTCAAATGCGATAGAAGGCAGCCGTATGACCAGGAAAGAAACTCAAAATGCCTTTGAAGGAAAGAAAGTTAAGGGTAAGGAGTTGTTTGAGGTATTGGAAGCAGTGAATCATAAAAATGCCTTAGAATTCCTGTTAGAGAATATGCGCCCCAATTTTAAAATCGCTGAGCAATATATATTAAAACTACATGAGATTGTTATGTATAACTTTAACGATAAATTACCCGGAAAATATAGAACCGGCTTTGTGAACTTAACTAACACAGAAGCGCCTCTTCCATCGGCACAAGAAGTGCCGCTTAGGATGGGTAAGTTGATTAAAGGGCTAAATCGTTATAGAAAAGACCCCATAGGCAAAATCGCGCAAGACCATTATGAGTTTGAAGCGATTCATCCTTTTTTTGACGGTAATGGCAGGGTAGGTAGGTTGATTATAATTGCGCAATTATTAAGTAAAGGTTTTCCACCGGCAATTATTCAGGTTGAAGACAGGTATAAATATTATATGGCGTTAGGTAAGGCTGATACCGGAGATTTTCGCAATATTGTCCAGATGATTTGCGACAGCATAATAAAAGGATACGAACTTTTAACTGGCACAAAGTAAACTTATATTGTAAATAAAATAAGCTTTATGTTATAATAAATTGGTTTTTAGTAAGTTAAATTGGAGCATTAATGAAGAAAAGCAGCATATACGTAACGGATAATTTTATAAGTTTTGGGCAAGCCTCACTCAATGTTACCTCGCTAAAAAAAGAAGATATTCCCCGAGCCCTTAAAACCTTACTTAAGGAAAACAAGATTATTACTGAAAATATAACCTTAGGCATACCCCGCACCCAGGTAAGCGTAAAATATTTGACCCTGCCGACAATAAAAGATAAAGAGATTAACCGGATGGTTGAATATGAACTGAATAGTTTATTTCCTTATAAACCGCAGGATTTAACTTATGATTATGCTATAACCCATAAAAGGCCGGACGGTTATTCGCAAGTTATGGTAGTTGCAGCTCCCAGAGAACTCATCTTAAACCAGATTTCTACCCTTAAGCTTGCGGGACTTGTCCCGGATGAAATTAATATAAGTACCATTTCTTTATTTAATCAATTTTGCGCACAGAAAAGGCAGGCCGCCAATTATTTATTGATTAACTTTGATGATGCTTTTTCAGAGATAATTCTGATAACTGAGGGAAAACTTAATTTTAGCCGCGGGATAAGCCTTAAAGACATAATAGAGACAGGAGATTTAATTAAAGTAATAGAACAGACCATAAATCTCATCAGGGATGAAGGCAAAGTAATAAATGATATCATCCTAAGCGGCAGCAGGTTAGATTTGGAAGATTTTGCCAAGCGCCTTAAGGAAATCCTGCCATACAAGGTAGAAGTTGATAATTCTTTCTCGGTCTTAAAAGGGCTGGCCTCAAAAATCAACGATGGCACGCTAAATATAAATCTTTTACCTCAAGAATTAAGGATTCAGAAAAAGAAGAGCAGCAAAAGGAGAATATCCTTTTTGTTCTGCGCGCTCCTTCTTTTAAATTTGTCTTTGCTCGCCAACATCGTATTTCAGAGAATAAAAGGGATGCAGGAGTATTTATATTTACTGAGAGCAGGAATTCAAAAAATAAACCCTGAGGCTTCCCAATTACAGGAAAAGATGTTCAGGTTGCAGATATTAAAAGGTTATATCAATTCAGACAGGTTGACCTTAGGGCTATTAACGGAAATATACAGCGTGGCTCCTGAGGGGGTATCTTTGGGCACTTTGAATATTTCCCATCAAAAATCATCGGGAACAATGATTTTGTCCGGCCAGGCGAAAGATTCGGAAACAGTCTTTAAATTTGTGAATGTTCTTAAAGCGTCGGCTTTATTAAAAAATGTTGATGTGAATAGTATCTCGCAATTAAAGTCAGCAGCACCGGAAAAGATAGTTAATTTCGAGATTCGCACTAACTTTTGAGGCTTAAGGACTATGAAAAAAAGAAAAATAACCAAAAGAAAGTGGCTTTTGTTTTTGATTTTTCTTTTGATTTACCTGATTTTTTTAGGCAAGAATAGCATCCGTCAGGCATATACTAATTTTAGCCGTTTGGATGAAGAAATATTTATGAATGAAAAAAAATTATACAGGTTAAAGGCCATCTTAAAACAGTCAGGTGACTTAAATTCGCAATATCAAGAGTTCTTCGCCGGATATAAAGGCATAAATGACCCCGAGGGCCTGCTTCAGGAGATAGGGGTTGCGGCTAAGAAGCTAAATTTAAATATCACCAGTATAAAACCTGCTCTCACTAAGATTGAAAATAAATATAAAATATATTCCATAAAAATAGAGAGCCAGGATGATGTATTAACCCTTGCCAAGTTTATCCATAATCTTGGCCAGGGATTAAAGAACGTCGGCGTAGAGCGCCTTCAGATAAAGGCGCAGGGCAAAGATGAATTGCCTAAGATAAGTATGACGCTTGAGGCTGTAGTATTTAGGGATTAAGGTTATATGAAAATTTTAAACACACTCTTGACTCTGACCGTGTTAGTTTTGGCGTATCATCTTTTTCTGAGTTTAAAGCAACCTTATCAGCCGAGAACGCAAGGACTGGAATTAATGGAGAATGAGGGACCTGTAAAATTACAGGAAATACCTGCTTTCAAGGAAAAAATATTTAAAAATAAACAATTATTTTATGCCCCAGCGCAAGAAAAACCGGGCCAGAAAAAAGCCGAATTTATTCTCCTGGGAATTTCAGTGGGAAATAGAAACTTGGCATTGATAAGAGATGTAGTTGAAAATAAGGATTATTATTGTACAATAGGGGATAGTATAGGGGCTTTCAGGGTAAAGGAGATCTTAAGAGACAAGGTAGTCCTTGAGGCAGATGGCAATACTATGGAGATAACCCAATGAAAAGAACTTTAATCCTGATATTATTATTTTTTATTGTTACCTTGGCAGTTTCAGCGCAAACCCAAAATAATAAATTAATCACCCTTGATGTTAAGGATATGGAGATAGCCGATGTCCTGCGTATGATTGCTGACCAGAGCGCAGTTAATATTATTGCTTCTAAAAATGTCAAAGGATTAGTTTCCATAAATCTTGAGAATGTCCCTGTGGAAACGGCGCTGGATTCAATTTTAAAGGTGAACAATTGCGGTTATGTAAAAGAGGGCGATATCGTTCAGGTTTATACTTATCCTGAGCTTAACCAGAAAGAGCAGTTTGCCCGGTTATTTACCCGAGTTTTCCACATAAAAAATGTAAAGGTTACGGATTTAAAACCGGCTATTTCCTCTTTAAAATCGGCAAAGGGAATGATTGAAGTAGAGCCAAAAACTAACACTATTGTGGTTACCGATACCAAAGAAGTTATTAATTCCATTGAAGAAACAATAAAAGAGATGGATAAAGAGTTGGAAACCAAGGTCTATAAGTTAAATTATGCCAAGCCGGCAGATATACAAAAGTCTATTCAGGCAATGATTCCTCCGGCAGAAGGGGATGTTTTGATTGATGAACGCACGAACAGCCTGGTAGTAACTGCCTCGCCTGTATTATTAACTAAGATGGATGCATTGGTAAGTAGCTGGGATAAGCGGATTCCTCAGGTATTAATAGAGGCAAAGATTTTGCAGATAACTCTGGATAAAAATAAATTGTTAGGCGTAGATTGGCAATACCAAAATCCGGAAAAGCATAGTATAACCATTGGTACGGGCGCAAAAGGCTTTCCTGTTCCCGTAACGGGCCTTACTTACGTTGATGCTTTTAAAATAGGAGTTTTAGGTAGTGACGATTATCAGATTGCAATTCACGCCTTAGAGGGTTCAAGCGATGTTAATCTTATCTCCAGTCCCAGTATTGTTACCCTGGATAATACGGAAGCAAAAATATTAATTGGTTCCAGCGAACCTTACGAAGTATTTACTTATGATCAATATAGAAATATAGCCGGTAAAGAAATTAAATTTATAGAAGTAGGCATAAAATTAGTAGTTACACCTAAAATCGCCGCGGATGGTTTTATCACTATGAATATCCATCCGGAGGTCAGTTCCGCACGTGCAGGAACGGTAACCACAGATGCCTTAGCCATTGATACCACAGAAGCAAACACAATGATGACTGTAAAAGACGGCAATACCGTTGTATTGGGCGGTTTGATTAAGGACGATAAGCAAACGCGTATCGCGAAAATACCCATACTTGGCGATATCCCTTTAATTAAATATCTATTTCGTAACACTTATACCACTACGACTAAGAAAGAAATTGTTATCTTTATTACACCCAGAATCATCAGCCCTGAAATAGCCTTCCCGACAAAGCAAACAACCACCCCTGTATCTGATAAAAGAGAAGAGGAAATGCAAAAGGCGTTAGAGGCCGCAGGAAATAAGCCGCATAAACATCGATGAGGTTGCGCAGAAGAGACTTTCCCTGGGTGATTATTTTAGGAGTGGCGGTTTTGTTTTTTCTGAATATTTTTATTATTATAAATTCTCAGAAATATAAGAATTTTGATAAGCAAACATACCTGCCACCAGAATTAAGCACGGATAATAAATCATTAATCCGTCCCCTCTCCCCAAAAAATAATGCAATTATAGAAGATAAAGAGAATTATTATTTACCCTTTACGCTACTTGGAACAATTATCGGTAACCCTTCATTAGCATTTATCTATAACTCTAATACGGATAAACATAGGGTCTATAAACCGGACGATTCTATTGATGATTATAAAATACTTGTTATTAAGCCGGGCAAAGTAATACTGGAGAAAAACTCAGATAGGCGAGAATTGCTCCTTGCATCCGGCAGCCGCAAGTATATGGAGGATAGAGATTCGGTTATTTCTATTGATGTCTCCGGAACAATGTTAATTAGCAGGGTCGGGATTATCAGCGTGTTGCCCCAAGCCAATGAATTATTAAGAAAAGTCAAAATCTTACCTGTGTCTGATGCGGTTTCTAATAAACCAATGGGTTTTCGTATTGATAATGTGCCTGCGCAGAGCATAATCGAAGAAGCAGGGATAAAAAGCGGCGATATTATTCATTCGGTTGAAGGGAAAAACTTAGAAAGTATTAAAGATGCTATGCAAATGTTCAATACAGTTCGTAAGCAATCCAGTTTTGAGGTTGTTTTATTAAGGTCTGATAAGCCCCTAACATTAAGATATGAATTCAGGAATTGAAGGTATAAGGATGGATGAGAAGCCAAAGTTAGAACAAATTTTAAAAGAAAGGTTTAACATAGACAGCCACCAATGGCAGGACTGTTTAGTGCAGCATCGTAAATCCTCTGCTTCATTATCACGCATATTAATATCCAGGGGGTTAGTTAACGAGGAGGATTTACTTAACCTGCTTTCCGGATATCTGAACATCCCTTATATAAGAATAAAGCCCGAGGATATTGATAGCGGATTGGTAAAAAAAATTCCGGCTAAGTTAGTAACTTATTATAATTTTATGCCGATTAGGCTGCAAAATAATGTTCTTCAGATTGCCACAAATGACCCGTTGGATATTTCCACTCTGGATGAGATAAAACTTTTCTTAAATCAGGAAGTCCAGATGGTCCTTGCCAGTCAAAAAGATATCCTGGAATCAATCAGAAACTTTTATGGCTTGGGAGCGGAAACGCTGGAGGCAATGGCAGTTAAAGCGCCTATGGATTTAGAAGTGCTAAAAAAGGAGCAAGATAAAGATATTAAGGATGAAACCATTGACCCCTCAGTGATTAAATTTTTAAATCAAGTGCTTCTGGATGCTATAAAACAACGCGCAACCGATATCCATTTTGAGCCATTTGAAGATGCCTTGCGTATCCGCTACCGTATTGATGGGATTTTATATGAGATACCCAGCCCCCCCACCATAAAGCATTTTCAATCTTCCATTGCTTCACGCATAAAAGTGATGGCGAATTTGGATATTGCCGAAAAACGCAGGCCTCAGGATGGAAGAGTAAATATCAAGATGGAAGGCGAGGTTTACGATTTAAGAATTTCTATTATGCCTACGGCTTTTGGAGAGAGCATTGGAATACGTATTTTGCCGCGTTCAAGCCCGATTATTGGCTTAGAAGGATTAGGGCTGGCATCCGCAGGGCTTGCGGTCTTAGATAAAATGATTAAGAGGCCGCACGGGATTATTTTAGTCACCGGGCCAACGGGTAGCGGTAAAACAACCACGTTGTATGCCTGTTTAAATAAGATAAATTCAGCTGAACGTAAAATCATTAGCATAGAAGACCCTATTGAGTACCAATTAAAGGGTATTACGCAGATGCAGGTAGAGCCAAAAATTGATTTTACATTTGCCAATGCCCTGCGTTCAATGTTAAGGCACGACCCCAATGTAATGATGGTCGGAGAAATAAGGGATACCGAGACAGCAGAATTAGCTGTGCGGACTTCCCTGACCGGGCACCTCGTCTTTAGCACTCTGCATACAAACGATGCTGCAGGAGCAATTACGCGTTTGCTGGATATGGGGGTTGATTCCTTTTTAGTTTCCTCATCAGTTATTCTTATTATTGCCCAGAGATTACTGAGGCTGATTTGTCCGGATTGCAAAGAAGTATATCAGCCGCCCTTTCACGGGCGCGGTTGCGAAAGCTGCCGTTTTACCGGCTATAAAGGAAGAACGGGTATTTTTGAGATGTTGGAAATTTCCGATGAAATCAGAGAAATGATTCTCAAAAAGTTACCTTCCCACCAGATAAAAGAAAAAGCAGTCTCATCAGGTATGAAAGTCCTCAAAGAAGCGGGGCTGGAGAAGGTAAGAGAAGGGGTTACCACTATTGAAGAGGTCTTAAGGGTTACCCAGGAAGATTCCTAATTTATCCTCGCTTTTTTATCCCATTTCCCCACAACTAATTAAACAGAATAGGTTACCCCCACAAATTACTCCTAAAAAATGTTTCTAATTTACCCTCCGTTGTTTAATTAAATAAATAATATATCTTATTTATTTGCAATAACTTATACTGATTATTTGCCGGTTCCTAATTATTGTTGATTTTAGTCAACAATTATAAATAGTTAGCAGAGAATAAGAGGATTCCGCTAATTGGGTATAAGAAGCTGATATATAACTTATTGCATAACAATGAGATAAGGTTTTAAAAAAAATTTTATTGTTTTACAATTTGGCACGAAAAATGCTATATCTGTATATATGAGCAGGATACTATTTTTCATAAAAGAGCTAAAAAAAGAGATTCTTGAGATAAAGAGGCAATTCCAGATATATATGTTTCTGCAAAGACATATTGCCCGCAGTCGTTTTTTAAATGACAAAACAAGATAAGCCCCGCCCACAAAATTCTAAAATAATCCAGGGAATAATTATTGGTTTAATTTTCTCGGCATTATTCGTATTGGAGCCATCCTTAAGAGATAGATCGACCTTCGCGGTTACCTACTTTGAGCAGCCCCAGGTTAGCCCGGACCATATTAATACTAATTACCTAGAGAAAGAAATAACAGCACCTGATACTGCGCCGATAGCACATGCTCCTGAACCCAGCACTTTAATTTTATTCTTAGGTGGCATCGCAGGAATTTTTGTGCGCTTTGTCAGGACGAGTTATGGAAAATTCAAACGCTATTCAGACCTTCTATTAGCTATTTTAGGGGTTATGGTTACTTCGCCCTTGCTTATTTTTGCCGCAATTTTGATAAAACTAACCTCTAAAGGCCCGGTTATATATAAACAAGATAGGGTGGGCGAAGATGGCGAGATTTTTAGAATTTATAAACTCAGGACAATGGTAATTGATGCTGAAGAAAAGACAGGCGCAGTTTGGGCTAAAGAGAATGATCCCCGCATAACTTCTGTAGGCAGGGTCTTGAGAAAAGCGCATATTGATGAAATGCCTCAGTTATTCAATGTTATCAAAGGAGAGATGAGTATTGTAGGCCCGCGTCCTGAACGTCCGGAGATGGTCAGAAGTTTTAAAAATCTGATTGTTGATTATGAGAGGCGCCTGCAAATAAAACCCGGCATTACCGGCATGGCTCAGGTATTTCACAAATACGATGAGACAACTGCAGACGTAAAGAAAAAAATAAAATATGACCTTTTGTATATAAGAAGGATGTGTTTGCGGGCAGATTTAAGAATTATGGCCCAGACTTGTTTGGCGGTATTGACGGGTAGGGGCGCAAGATAATTTACTGACAATCCGGTTACTGCTCCGGTTCCTGAGTTAACCAGTATGACGCTGTTAGGAATGGGCGTATGTTTAGGAAGGAGCATTTACGTAAGTGCATAAAGAGGGGGCAAATCAAGTAAGATTTGCCCCTTTGTTTTACGTAACTATTAGAAAAATAAGAAATTTTGTCTCTGATGAAAATATAAAATTGAAACCGTTTTCTATTTACGTAACCCTTAGAAAAATAATCATTTTTGGTCTTGACAAAAAGCTCTAAAAATGTTATACTCTAGCATATTTTTAATGTTTACAAAAAGCAACATTTTATGTTCGGCCACGGCAATATTAAAGGAGATGAAACAAATGAACGATGAACATTTAAGGAACTTTTTAAACAGTGCACTAAAAGAGATAATGTCCGTGGTCAGCGCTGAATGCGGCTCGCTTTTCTTGTTTGACTGCCAGAGTAAGGAATTGGTCTTGAATTCTTTTTATAATTCAGATAATCTGCGCCTTCAGGGCTTAAGGCGCAGGATAGGGGAGGGTATCTGTGGTAAGGTAGTAGATATAAAAGAGCCTATTCTGGTAAAAAACATAGATGAGGATTCGCGTTTCAGGCGCAATGGCTTTACCCACTACAAGACAAAATCATTTATCTCCATACCCCTCTTTGCCGCTGGAGGAGTTTTGGGATTAATAAATTTAGCGGATAAATCTTCAGGCGAGCCATTTTCCGAAAAAGATTTGGAATTTGCCGTAAATTTATCCCGCTACGGCTGTATCATTGTAGAGCATCTCCTGCATTCTTCAAAACTCCAGCAGGAAAAAGAGACATTGGATAAGCAGAAATTACTTTTAGAAAAATATGCCTCCGTAGGAAAACTGGCGGCAGGCATAGTCCATGAGATTAATAACCCTCTTGATGGCATAATCAGGTATACAAATATATTACTTGACCAGATAGAAAATAATTCTGTCAGGAGGGAATATCTGTTAGAGGCAAAAAAAGGGCTTAACCGCATTGCCAATATCACCCGGTCTCTGTTAGAATTCTCCCATCAGGTTAACTCCGATTCACTGCTGCCCAAGAAATATACCGATTTACACACCTTAATTGATGAGTCATTAAGTGTCCTAGCCAGTAAAATAAACGGCAATATCCAAATATATAAGAGATACAAAGAAAATTTATCCAGGGTATCGGACTTTGGCCTTTCGCATATAGTAATAAATATTATAAAGAACGCCTTTGATGCTATGCCTGATGGCGGGATACTGGAGATATCTACAGACGTTAAGGATTCAAGGGTAGAAATAAGTTTTAAGGATACAGGCACAGGTATGCCGCCTGAGGTTAAAGAGCGCATATTTGAACCGTTCTTTACTACTAAGAACGTAGATAAAGGCACGGGTTTGGGCCTGGCGATATGTAATGAAATTATCAATAAGTATGAAGGTAGGATTGAAATAAAAAGTGCTCCGGACGTGGGCAGCATTTTTACGGTTATCATACCGAAAAAATATTTGGAAAATGCTTAATAACGTGCTTTCTGAAAACAGGCATATATTGATAGTTGATGACGAACCGTTGGTAAGAAGTTCGTTGAGCGAATTATTGACCTTGTTAGGTTACACAGTCAGCACTGCCGGAAACGGCAAAGAAGCCCTGGAACTCTTAAGGGATTATACGGCGGATATCATTATTACCGATATTAAAATGCCCGAGATGGACGGTATACAGTTATTGAATCAGGTAAAGAAGAGGCATCCTGAGGTGCCGGTCATACTTATTACCGGCTACGGCAGCATAGATAGCGCAGTGGAAGCAATGAAGCAGGGCGCTTATGACTATATTACCAAACCCATTGTGGACAGCGAAATAAAGATTGTCATTGAAAGATTAATGCAACAGCGGCAACTGCAGGAGGAGAATATCAGGCTGAAAGAACAACTTTCTGTTTCACAGAGGGAGCGTTTTCATAATATCGTGGGCAAAGATGATAAGATGCAGAAGATATACAACCTGATTGAGGCTATAATCAATACCCGCGCCACGGTTCTTATCCACGGAGAAAGCGGGACAGGCAAGCGCTTGATTGCCCATGCCATACATAAATATAATGAACATGAACGCGGCAAGCCATTTGTAGAGGTAAGTTGCGGCGCTTTAACCGAGACCCTGCTGGAAAGCGAGTTGTTCGGCCATGTCAAAGGCGCTTTTACCGGAGCCATAAAGGACAGGATAGGCCGTTTTGAATTGGCGGATGGCGGGACAATATTTTTGGATGAGATAGACGCGTTTTCTTCGGCCCTGCAGGTTAAGTTGCTGAGGGTTCTGCAGGAGGGAGAATTTGAGCGGGTAGGAGATACCAAGACCGTAAAGGTAGATGTCAGGGTGATTGCTGCTACTAACCAGAACTTAGAGGATTTAATCGCAGAGGGTAAATTCCGCAATGATTTATATTACCGTTTAAATATCATTTCCATTGAGGTTCCCCCTTTAAGAGAAAAAAGAGTTGATATACCTCTATTGGTTGAAGATTTTATCAAAAAACACTCCAAGCATATCAGCAAAAAAATAGAAGGCATATCGGATGAAGCACTCTCCATATTAATAGATTATAATTGGCCCGGCAACATAAGAGAGCTGGAGAATGTCATAGAAAGGGCAATTATCTTAACCAAAGGCCCGATAATTACTCCTGAAGATTTTCCGGAGTCTTTAAGTAACGTAAAACGAAGAGTGCAGTCTTTTGCTAATGATAACTTAAAATTAAAAGATGCGCTAAAATCTCCTGAGAAGGGCCTCATCACAAAGGCATTGGAATCAGTAAGTTGGAACCGCAATGAGGCAGCCCGCATATTGGGCATAAATCGGACCACGCTTTATAAAAAGATGATTAAATTTGGCTTATTAAAAAATAATCATACTGATGCCGGATAAGAATAAAAAGAATCATTTGTCTTCAAAGGATTTAATAGATATTAAAGCCTGGCAGAAAATGCAGGATAATTTCTCGGCAATAACGGATATTAGCCTGCGGACCCTGGATGCTAAAGGCGCGCTTTTGACTTTAATCAGCCGACAGCCGCGCTTGTGTAGTAAGCTGCTAGAAGACTCTGCGCTTAAAGATAAACTCTGTGGAACCTGCTTGCCTACATTTTTGGGCGGTAAGGGTATGGTTAATAAAAACCTGAGTTTTGTTTGTGAAGCAGGCATCTGTAATTTTCTCGTGCCTTTAAAAGTTGAAGACATAACTTTTGGTTATTTTATATTAGGCCCCATAATTTTAGTAATGCGCAAAGCAAAAGAGGAATATCGCCAGACAGCAGAAAAGTTAAATATTGAACTGGATGAATTCTGGGGTGCGATTTTGGAAATAAAAGTGGTATCCTTTCAGGGAGTGCAGTCTCTGGTAGAGTTAATCCGGGGTGTGGGTGAATATATCATAAAACTGGCTTATCAAAATATAACGAAAGAGGGGGGGGTGGCAATGGCGCCAGACTCAGCTAAATTAAGCCGGCTTTTAAATGTGTTATTAGATGTGGCATTTCAGGTAACCGGAGCAGATATCGGCTCTATAATGTTTTTAGATAAGATTAATGATGCGTTAACTATACGTGCCTCCAAGGGTATTCCTGACGAGATTGTGGGGAATACCACAGTCAGGTTAGGCGATGGTATCGTTGGTATAGCAGCTAAAGAAAGGAAATCATTTTTAATAGATGATAATCTTAGGGACAATAGAATTAAATCCTACCTTAGGCGCCCGTATCTTAGTTCTTCCATGGTTCTTCCTATTGAAATCAACGATGAAGTTTTGGGGGTAGTTAATCTGGGAGCCCTGACGACTTCATCCGTAAGGTTTAATAAAAATAATATGCAGCTGGTAAATCGGCTGATTGATTTGGCAACCGTAGCCTTACAATAGAATGTAGGGGACGTTCCCTAAGGTGCCATCCTTAGCATATATAACCCATTCAATTACTCAAAGTTACAACACTATAACCTAACTATATAACCTACCATAAATTTTCTTTTCTGACACATTTCTATTTGTTAAGGGTCTTTATAACTTATTATATATAAAAGAGTTTCAGTGGGGAAGGGTGGCACTTTGGGGAACGTCCCTATCTTCTATCTTTTTTCTATCTTTCTTTGCGGAAAGGAGAGGAGGCAAGCTTTGCTTCTTCTCTGTATTTTGTTACGGTGCGGCGGCAGGCCTTTAAATTATTTTCCTTAGCCAGAATATCGGAAATCTCCTGGTCGCTTAAGGGGTGTTTTTTATCTTCCCGTTCAATAAGCTCTTTAATCAGCCTTTTTACACGACTCGAAGAAACTGATTGGCCGTTTTGGTCGTGAATGCGGCTGGAGAAGAAATCTTTTAGGGCAACTATTCCCCAGGGAATTTTAACGTACTTATTCATCACCGCCCTGCAGACTGTTGACTCATGCATATCTAGTTTCTGCGCTACCTCCTGAAAGGTAAGCGGCTTAAGGCAGGAAAGGTCATTTATAATCGCTTCCTGCTGGATTTGGGCGATTATTTCCACGATTTTTCTTAAGGTGAATTTCCTTTTAGAGATTGACCTTAATATTTCAAGGGCTTTGTTGAGTTTGTCTTTTAAGAATTCTCTGGTCTGGGGATCCAGATTATTGTTTTTTAACATTTCTTTATAGTCCTTATTTATATTTAGGGTAGGAATATCTTCATCATTAATCATTATCTCTAATTCTTCATCCTTTTCATCTATAACAACGTCAGGAATAATGTGCTGTATTTCTTCGTTGGAATAGTTACGGCCCGGTTTAGGGTCAAGCCGCAATATCTTTTTTACCAGAGGTTCAATGACAGCCAACGGCTCTTTTAAGGCTTTAGCAATATGGCTGTAGTTTTTCTTGGCCACGTCCTCTAAATGTGACTCTACAATTTTTATTAAAAGAGGGTCATTTTCATTGGCCAATTCTAACTGAATGAGCAGGCATTCAGGGACTGTTCTAGCTGCCACTCCTGCAGGTTCAAACTGCTGGATTAATTTAAGGGCATGTTCAGTTTTTTCTATTGACACATTGAGGCTGCTAGCTATTTCATCTAGGGTGGCTTTTAGGTAACCATTTTCATCAATATTGCCGATAATCTCCTGGCCAATTCTTAATTCTTCATCAGTTTCCGCAAACATACCTAATTGTCTTAAGCATACATCCTCTAAAGATGCTTTTTTGGTTAATGAGCCTAAGCGAAAGTCCAAATCCGGACCGGGTATATTCTGACTGGGCAGGGAGGAGGTAACGGTTAATTTGGGTATTGCGTCATTAGCAGGAGTTTCTTCCAGAAAAGGATTATCGAGCATTTCTGCTTCAACAACCGCCTTCAGATCAAGCAAAGGTAATGCCAAAATCTTTAAGGACTGGTTTAGCTCAGGAACCAGAAGCCTGCGCAGTTCCATTTTTTGTCTTAGTTCCATACTTTTAAGTATAACATAAAAAGGGCCGCTTTCCAGAATAATTTCATAATTTTAGCTTGACAGAGGCTATTATTGGGTATACACTCATAATAAATACGGCGTTAAAAGTAGGTAAAATTAGGTAAGTAAGGTTGCGACGGAGTTAAAAAGATGAGGCCGCGAGGAAGACCCAAGAAATACAGGATAGTCAGGCGCGACCCCCGCATAAGCCAATTTAGCCCAAGAGGAAAACCCGGCAGGCCGGAGGAAGTTAACCTCAAAATGGAAGAATTTGAGGCTATCAGGCTGATGGATTTTGAGGCTAAGAGTCAAAAAGAGGCCGCCAAATCTATGCATATTTCCCAGCAGACCGTAAGCAGGATCCTTAAAAGAGCCCGCAGAACCATAGCCGATGCCATAGTAAGGGGCAAGATTATTAAGATTCAGGGTGGAGCCTACGTAATTACTTCACATAACCCAAAATGAGTAAATTAAATAGCTTAACAAAAGAGAGGTTAATGGAACTATATATAAATGGTAAGAAATCTCTGGATGATATAGCTAAGTTATACAATGTTAGCCGGGTAGCAATTTATAAAAAACTTAAGAAATATGACATAAAACAACGTTCTAAATCAGAAGCGAGAATTGAGGCGCAAAAACAGGGCAAATTATCCCAGCAGTTCTTTGATATAAACGAGAACTTTTTCGATACTTGGTCATCTAAAATGGCATATGTATTAGGCTTGGTTATTACGGATGGATGCATTTCAAAGACCGGTACAGTATCTCTTTGTATGAATGATAAAGATTTACTTGAGAAAGTCAGGGAGGCGATGGGCTCAACACACAAAATAGAACCATCTAAACATCAAAATAATCTATATATTTTTCATTTTGCAAGGGAAAAATTAGTCAAAGATTTAGAGAAATTGGGTGTTTTACCTAGAAAAAGTCTTATAGTTAAATTCCCTGAAGTTCCACAGGAATATCTACCTGATTTTATTAGAGGAGTTTTTGATGGCGATGGGAGCGTTTTCTTTGTTAAGAGCCGTCCCAAATTTCCTTTAAGGACGAAGTTTATTAGTGGTTCTGAAGATTTTATAAATGGCTTACAGAAAAGTCTTATGTTTTTAAGTATGTCTAAAAGGACAATTTATAGACAAAAGACCAAGAACGGCTGGACTTATGTCTTTGTTTATGACCATAAAGATAGCATAAAACTATTCAATATTCTATACAAAAATGCCCAAAATAGGTTGTTTTTAGACCGTAAATATAACCGTTTTTTAGAAGGCTTAAAGGAGGCTTAGTATGGATAGAGAATTAGAGGAGTGGTATAAATTACACAAATTTCATCTCTATAGCGGCAGTTATGAAACAAAAGGGCTTGCCAGTTATTTAGGCGTAAGTTCAAGAACAATCCAAAGGTGGATTAAGGGAATGACCAGGCCAACAAAGGAAGAATTGGCGCAGATTAAGAGATATCTTGATTCTAATAAACCTTCTTAAAGCTTAAAGACAATTTTAATTTACTTCGCTGTGTCGCGCTTGGGGCTATAATATATCTTATGTTAACTTGAGCATATATAAATAACCCTGCATAACTCGTTGCTAATGAATAAGTTAAGTAAAATAGTTATTTTCCTGTGAATAAGCCGGTTTTAGCTTACCTGGTTTTACTTCTCTTTTTTAATCTTTACATTTAAAAACAAATCGTCAGCTTATTTGATAGGTTGAATTTGTAGGCAGCTTCAAAGGCTTTCTCTTTTAACTGCTGGCTGTAGGCAAGATATTTGGCAGGATTACTACATTTGTAAAGCATTAACTTAATATTAATATATTCCTCCCTCCTTCCCAGGCCCTTTTTTAGGCTATTCAGGACACCCCAGCGGGGATTAAGCTTATCCAGGTATATTTTGCTCAATTCCAGGCCTGAAAGGGTCTTAAAAATACTGTTTAAATTATCGGCTGTGTCTGTAAAATCCGGTACCAGCGGCCCTAAAAATACCCAGGTTTCTATACCTTTTTTATTGGCCTCTTTTAAGGTATTTAGCCGATCCTGTACGGGTGAAGCATAGGGTTCCAGAGTCTTTTGAAGCTTTGGTTTTAGGGTAGTAATGGTCATACCTAAACTAGCGGTTTTATAGGCTGCTAAAAGGTCAAAATCGCGTAAAATCAGGCTACTTTTAGTAAGTATTGAGACATTTGCACCTGCCTCTAAGAGTATTTTTAGGCAGGCTCGGGAGAGCTTATATTTTGCCTCTTGAGGCTGCCAGCCATCGCAAATTGAACTCATAAAGACCTCAACGGGGAGTTTTATTTTTTTAATCTGGCCTGCCAGGACCTGCCCCGCATTAATTTTCACATCCACAAAATCACCCCAGTTTTCCGGTCTATTTTTAAACTTCTTCATATAGCAGGCATAGCAGTATATACAGCGATGAGAACAGCCCACATAACAATTGAGGGTAAAATCGCTCAAATCGGATTTATTAAGGATAGTTTTGCAGGTAACTTCTCTAATCTTTAGCATAAAAAAGGGGGATTATGGTAGGAAAATTAGGTTATAGCCTTCAGTATTATCCAGGTAATTAAATATACGGCTAAACCCAGGCAAAAGGCAACTGTCAGGTAACCCACTACTACCGGCAATATAATATTTAGAGCAGATAATCTTAATAAATCTAACCAGTGAAAGTCCTTTAAAAAAAGCATCCAGGCTTCCCGGACTTCTTTCCAGTTTAATCCCATTATAGCAGCCCCTACCTTTACGGACAATAAAAGAGTCACTATGCTCAGCCACGTATTAGTAAAAAGGCTTCCTAACAGGGCACTTGCGCGGTTTAACCGTAAAAGCCAAGCCAGAAATAATGCTGCCAAGGGGCCTGTGCCGGGTAGGATTCCTAAAAATACGCCTACACCCAACCCTGCGGCTATTCTTTGCGGAGTGTCGTTAATTTTAAAAAGTTCTATATATAATTTTTTTAGAAAACCGGACACGGTTAGGGCTAAATTTTAACGGAGTTAATTGGTAGATAATTCTTCTATATTTTTATCTATATCAACCTGTATATATTCCTTAATTCCGAGAGGTAATTTTTGCCTGATTTTTTCCTTGAAATCCCCCTTCATCCACATAAAACGCACAGCCTTAGGCACTCCGCCCAGTAGGAATTTAAAATCAATATACTCTGTTTTTAACCTGGCCAGATTTAAGAGTCTTCTGAATTGCACCGATTGGTTTAATAATTCCGAAGCTATTTTTATGTTCAATACGCCGTTTATACTATTGTTAGTGTCGCAGAACGCATTAAGCATTATATCGTGGCTTTTTAATTTTAATCCACGCAGCCTGATTATATCTTTAGAGATACTAAAATAGGCATGCATAATATCGAATTGTTTGTCTTTTAGGGACGGCAGTTTAACATAATTTGTCAGTGCATCCAAGTCTGTCATTCCATCCCTAATATAACAGTAACCTTTTAAGAACTCCTTGAGGCGATTATTAAACGTAATCTTTACGGCCATTTTTCCGCCTAATAGTTTATCGGTAAGGTTTATATCATGCATTAGACTCTTTACGTCAAGCTGCTCCCCCTTTAATCCAAAATTTAATATGGTTTTATCCGCCATATCTATGCTTAGTTTACCGGATAATCTGCCGTTATACCCTAAGAAGCCGATATCCCTGATCTCGAATTTATTATTGCCTAAAAAGACATTAGATGTAAAATTGGTAAAACTCAATTTCTGGATCTTATAAGTGTTGTCTTTTGTCAGCTCTAAGGTATCCGCTTTGAGATATTTTTCTTTTGCGTTATAGTAATCAAATTCTATATTCTTAAAATAAGCCCGCATATCCAGATTTAAGTCCTTCCTGACGTATAATGTCCTTACCTCTAGATTGCCCATCAGTATATTTTTAAAACTCCCTTTAAATTCCACTTCCAGTTGTTTTATTGACGGAATATGCGAAAAAAGGAATTTTTGAGGCAGCGATACGTTCAGGAATATATCTGGCTGCTTAGAAATAGACGTTTGCATTTTAATATTTAAAGGGGAATCGTTAAACTCCATATACGCATTGTTTATTTTAAACGAGCCACTCTGATATTCTATTTGCCCCATAAGGTTTCTTATATTAAATATTTCGCCACCCGGTATATGATATTTAAAATTACAGTTTTCCAGGAGTGCGTTGAGGAAGATTTTTGGACTATCCATAAGGCCATAAATTTTTAGCAAAATAAAGAAACTGCCTTGGGCATCCAGGTTGTTTTTCAGAAAAACAATATTATCAAGAGAAATATTAGCGGGTATAAAATTTATCTCCAGATAAGGATTCCTTTCAGCAAAATTTTTATTTACCCCCATGCCTAGCATTTCTTCTTTGCCTATGCTTAACAAGATCAGGTCCATATTCAGGTTGTTACCTTCTATATTACCCTGCACCATGCATTTTATACCCTGTTCTAGCAAATTATTATTTAAAAATCTGGCTATATTAGGTAAGAAGCGATATATGAGCTTTATTGTGCCTTGGAATTTAAATTTTCCAGTTTTGTATTCAATGCGGGAACTTTTAAGTGAAACCAACATATTTTTTTCTAGATAAGGATTATCTATAGGGACAATCTTGATTGTTTTTATATCCACAACCACTTTATTTGTGCTTATGCTCAAGGGTAAATTTTTGCTCTGAAGTATTCTTTTATATATATCGCTGTAGATAATCTGCAGGTTTACTCCCTCCTTTTCTTTTTTAAACAATAACCTTAATTCATTTATTCTTATTCTACCAACGACTATCTTGCCGCAAATGAGAGGTAATAATCTTACATAGACGCCGGCTTCTTTTATAAATATAGGTGCTCTGTCCGCTTCGTTATAAAAAACAGAGATGCCTTTTAACCTCGCGCCCCCGATAAAATCAAAGGATATTCCATCGATAACAATGCGATAACCGAATGTAGCGTTTAAATAGTCAACTAACCGGCCTTTATATTTACCGAGAGTATTAGAGATGAATGTCTGGGCAAGAATTAATAATGCGATAATTAAAATTAAGGGGATGGATAATTTCTTAAGGCGTGACTGCGCAAAAGAGTTCATTATTTTTAAAAATTTCTACTTTTTCAACGTATTCAGCGATTTTATATTTATTATTCAGAATGGAGTTATATGATTTAATTTTAGCTTCTGAGAAGATTAAAAATAAAGGCTTGGAGAAAAATTTTTCTTTTAGTTTCTCCAATAACTCCAGATTTCCCCGGCGTTCCGATATTATCTTATAGAGAATTGCATAAGCAAATAAGGTGCTTTTATCGTCGGGATAATCTGCAATATAGGATATTATTGTATTGATGGCATCCGGGTAATTTCTCGTTTGAAAATAATATTCGGCTATAGCGAATCTTACCTTAGGGGTATAAATTGATTCCGGGTATTCCCTTGCAAAATCCCTCATTTTCATAAAGGCAAAATCCATACTTTCTGTGCGATTTTTTTTTACGATATTGTAATATTCCTTTTTAGCTGGAATTATAGTGGCACAGGCTAAATTAAAGAAAATAAGAAGGATTATAAAATATCCGCTTATTTTTATAATCCTGTTTCTTGTCATAAGAATTATCATTTTTGTAGGTTTGGTTTTATGTTTATTCCGGCAAATCTTTCTAGCCCGCCCGATTCCTGTACCCAGCCGTTATTTAAGCCCTGTTCCTGCATTGCCTGTTTTGCATATTCGTATTCTTCATAAGTTATACGACGGCAGATATCTTTAAATTGGCTCACTTTATGACAAGGCCGATACTGGCTCATTAAGCTAATGTATGTATCTGGAGAAAGTTCCTGCGCAATAAATTTCATAATCTTCTCTGTTGCACAAATATTATTAGGAAGAACCAGATGCCTTATTATCAGCCCCCTTTTTATTATACCTTGATTATCAATATTAGCAATACCTACCTGCCGATGCATTTCTTTTAAAGCACCTTGATTATATTTAGGATAATCCGGTGCAGATGAATATTGCATAGCCATATCATTGTCGGCGTAGCGGGTATCAGGAAGATATATATCGACTATGCCATCGAGCATTTTTATTATATCAGGCAATTCATATCCACCACTATTATATACAATGGGGATTTTCAGTCCTTGGGGTATAGCGATGCCGATGGCCTCCAGAATCTGCGGCATAACATGCGTAGGAGTGACTAAATTTATATTATGACAGCCCATACCTTGCAAATCTATCATAAATTTAGCCAATTCCTCAAAATCTACCTCCCTGCCCTGTCCTGATTGGCTGAATTCGTAATTCTGGCAATAAACACAGGCCATATTGCAATGCGAGAAGAATATTGTTCCTGAGCCGTGTTCTCCTGATATAGGCGGTTCTTCTCCGTGATGAGGCATAAAACTGCAGACCTTGGGCTGAAATCCGGTTTTACAGAATCCTTTTTCGTTTTTCAGGCGATTTACCTTGCAACGGCGCGGACAGATACAGCAGGATTCCAGTAACTTGAATGTTTCCTCAATTAATTGGTTTAATCTGCCGGTCTGGTAAGTCCTAAGGTATACTGGATACATTAGCTATCTCATTTTACATTTTTGATTCTTTCTTCCTAATCCCAGAAGCATAGATCTCTCTTATCCGGTTAAATATAGTGATGTATTCGTTGGTCTTGTAATCAGGATACGTCCAATCCCAGGGTCTAAAGGTTTTATCCTGGTAAAAAAGCGTCACCTCTGCGTATATACCTTTATTTAGGTGTATGCGGTGTTTATGGTCTTTGGTTGAGGCAAGTATGAGTTTTGCCAGGTCTAAATAGCCAGGGTCGATGTTAATTAAGCGGCACTTGCCGCTTGATAATTTCTTTTCGATTTCATTGGTAGTTATTTTTATTTTAGATAAGTCTTGAGAAGGAAATAATTTCTTAAAACTTATAAACCTGCGCTTCAGATTAATGCCAAATTCATTTTCGTAATAACTTGTGTGTGTGAAGGGCAAGGTTTGACTTTCAAAATCTATTTTTCCGAAGCATTTTTGTAAAATAATTTTAGCCCTATCGCAAGCACTTTCTTCTTTAAAAATTAATCCGATAATTAGTTTTATCTTCATTGCTTTATCCCATAATGAAAATATTTTGGAGAGGGCTTTTTTTAGAAGATTATCATAATCTTCTGAGGCTGGAGTATTCTTTGGGTATGAATTGCCTTAAATATTGGGATATTTTTTCCTTTTGGGGATTTTTTATTTCGTTAAAGAATATAGCAACGTTAAAACCGCCTTTCTCTTCATCTTCCGTTCTTATTACTACGCCCTTGCATTCGACATGGCAATTTTTTTTCTCAACATTGTCAGTCATCATAGGCAGGGTTAGTTTAACCGTAATCTTAGTAAAGGGGGGTATGTATTTATCCAGATGGCAATAGGCACCTAGACAGCTGATATTCTGGGTTGAGGTAACAAAATCAAAGCCATCGGCAGCTATTTTAAGGGGCAGGCTCTTTTTAACGCGAGGATATTGCCTTCTTTCGATTCTTGATTGCTTTGTCATTTTAGTTATTGGCTGGTTTTAGGCTTTAAGGTCTTTCGCCAGCATTTTTTACTACAGTAGAATTTTCCGTTTCGGTAATAACGTTTTAATTTTTTAATTGGTTTACCACAACTTAAGCAATTTATCTGTTTTTCTTGGACTGCCTTTGTCTCTTTTGGGGCTGCTGCCTTTTCCACAGCCACAGGGGTGTCCTGTTTTGCCTCTTCAGCTGTCATTATACCTGCCTCCATTCATTTACCTATTTATATAATCTAATAAATATACTTCTTTTTCTAAGGTGAAATATAGCATATATTTATAAGCATGTCAATATTTTAGTGCTTTACAAAGCATTCGGTTTTGTTATACTATAATATAACCGAAGGACGCTAAAATGTATTGTCAGTTTTATGGCCTTAAAGAAAGGCCCTTTAATGTCACTGCTGATCCCACCTTTTTCTTCTTAAGCAAGAAACATAAAGAAGCCCTCTCGCATCTTCTTTATGGCGTAACCCAGAGAAAAGGAATAATTGTAATTACTGGCGAGATAGGCACGGGAAAGACTACGCTCTGCCGTTTTTTCTTAAGCCAGTTAGTCAAAAACGTCAAGACAGCCTTCATACTTAATCCTCATTTTTCCGAGGTTCAACTCTTAGAAGCAATAATAAAGGATTTCGGCATTAGTATAAGAAATAGGTCAAGATTGTCTTTTGTGATGGCATTAAATAGTTTTTTATTAAGGGAGTCAGAAACCCACAATAATGTGGTTTTGATAATTGATGAAGCGCAAAATTTAAGACCGCAATCGCTGGAGCAGGTCCGTTTACTGTCAAATTTAGAGACCGAAAAAGATAAATTAATTCAGGTCGTATTAGTAGGCCAGCCTGAGTTAAATAGTAAATTAAATTTATATGACCTTCGCCAATTGCAGCAAAGAGTGATGGTCAGGTATCATATTCCCCCCTTAGAGAGAGACGAGGTAAAAGATTATATAAATCATCGCTTAAACACCGTCGGCCCTGAGCATAAAATACGATTTAGCGATGAGGCATTGCAGGCAATAGCAAACTTTTCTTATGGCACTCCCCGTTTAATTAACATTATTTGTGACCGCGCCCTATTGGCAGGATTTGTAGCCGAGACCTACGTGATAGATCTGGATATCATAAATAGGTGTCTTGAAGAATTAGGACACTATTTCGCAGGAAAGAGATAATGAGTATTATATATGATGCCTTAAAGAAGGTTGAGTCAAGACTTAGTTCCGATAGCAATATCGCTAAACCTAAAATAGAAAAAGAATCCAGACGTAATACCAAAAAATACTTATTGTTTATTGTAATTGTATCTCTGGGTTTTGTAATTGCCAGTATCTCTTTTAACCTGCTAATGCCATCGCATAAAGGTTTATCTAAAAAGGATATTAAGAATTCACCACTACAAACTGAACCTATTCAGGGTATCATGGCTCCTGCAGAGAATATAGTTCCTGCACAGAATTTAGCCAATAGCGTCAATAACCTTGCGGCAGCACCTCCTGAATCTTCACAATCCGAGAAGCAGATACAGCCTTTATTAGTTTTAAACGGCGTATTCTTCTCAGAGTATCAAGGGTATGCCTTGATAAACAATCGTATCGTCAAAGAAGGCGATACGGTTGACGGAGCAATAGTAGAACGGATTAGTTTGGATGGAGTAGACCTGAATTCTGGAGGGTTGGTTATTAAACTTTCTACCGGCTCGCAATAATTTTAGATTCTTTTCTCTAACGCCTCTCTAATTACCTTAAGAGGTATATTTTCTGCTATTTTTATCCTGCCTATATCTTTAATAAGCACGAATCTATTCAGGGGACCGATGAATTTTTTATCGCGATAATGCGCTTCTATTATATCAGGCACAGAGATATTCTTTATTTTTGTAGGCAGGCCCACCTTTTCTATAAGTCTTTCTATCCTTTTTGATGTAGCCTGCCTAAGAAGCCCTAATTTATTACTGATATCACAGGCTATCAACATCCCTAAAGCTACAGCCTCGCCATGATTGTATCTTTTATAATTGCCTGCTGCCTCAATAGCATGCCCAAGAGTATGGCCAAAATTTAAAATTGTTCTTATCCCCTTTTCTTCGCGTTCATCCTGCTGGACTACTTTAGCTTTGATATAACTGCAATGGCTGACTATAAACTCTAAGGCTGCCTGTTTTAGTTCGAGGATATCTTTATATTTTTTCTCAAGATATATAAATAATGAAGGGTCTTTTATTATCCCGTATTTTATTACTTCTGCCAAGCCTGTCTTTATCTGTCTTAGATTTAATGTCCTAAGAACATCCACATCGCTAAATACAAGCCTGGGTTGGTAAAAAGTGCCTACAAGATTTTTGCCCTCTATTAAATCCACAGCAGTCTTTCCGCCGATACCAGAGTCAACTTGTGCCAATAGCGTTGTAGGAACATTTATATAGGGGATACCGCGTTTATAGATAGAGGCGATGAAACTTGCCAAATCACCGATTACCCCGCCTCCAAAAGCGACAATAAAAACCCTAGCCCTTCTATCGCATCCGGCCATATCACTAATTATCGAAGATGCCATTCTAAGGGACTTACTTTTCTCTGTTGCCGGAATCAGTTTAAATATTAAATTAAAACCGTATTGCCTGAATGTCAGGTTTAATATTTTCCCGTATTTATCTTTTATTGCCGCATTTGTAATTACGTAGGCCGTATCGCCAACATTCAACCTACTTATATACTTACCTAAGAATTTTATTATATTGCTACCGACGATGATATTATAGGAACGTTTTTTAAGTTGGAGTTTTATCAGTTTCATAGCGGCAGGCTTACTCCCAATACAGTGCACAGATAACTTATCAGGGGCATAAGGTTTAATATTCCAGACCAGATTAAAAATATTATTACAATAAAACCAAGCGGTTCGATGCGGACGTATTTTGTAGCCAGTCTATCAGGCAATAGCCCCATAATGACACGCGAACCGTCTAAGGGCGGTATAGGCAGAAGATTAAAAAGGCCCAACATCACATTAATGAATATTAAATTCCCGAAAATTAGATTTGTTATAGTAACATGCGGTATAATTTTAAAAATTAAACTCAAACATACCGCAAATATAAAATTAGCCAATGGGCCGCTTAGGCCTATCCAGATGATATCTCTTTTAGGGTTTTTTAAAGCCCAATAGTTTATAGGCACTGGCTTTGCGGTTCCAATAAAAAAACCTGTAGTGATAAAGATAAAAAAAGGAAGAAGAATTGTGCCGATGGGGTCAATGTGCGCAAGAGGATTCAAGGTTAATCTTCCGGAGTATTTGGCGGTAGTATCCCCTAATTTATATGCCACCCAACCGTGCGCGAACTCATGAACACTGACCACAATCATTAAAAAAGCAAAAAATATCAAAAGGCTTAATATATTCAAGGGTTTTTAATTTTTTTATTTTGTGAGATTATTTTTTCTCCTGCGCTTTGGCAGTAGCAGGGCCTTTGGTTGCGGGTTCAGCGGCGGCGGGCGCAACTGCTTCTGTAGCTGTGGCTTCTATTTTTTCCGCTACTTTTTCCTTCTTAATCTTGATTCTTACTGTTTTTATTTTGGGCAGACGATAGACATCATCTCCTTCTTTCCATTGGCCTTTATCCATCATCATTCTTAGGCGCTCTGTGCGTTTTAATACCGATCTTTGCTTTTTATTCTTTTCCGATGAACTTAAAGACGGGTGTATAGACATATTATTATAGCCTCCTCATAAAACAATCCTGATAACGTTTTTTTAGTTCCGATAATAGCGATTTTGCCGTTTTCTGGTCTGAGAAATTACCGACACATACTATGGTATATCTATCCTTGGATAATACCAAAGGCGAAAACCCATTTTTCCTTAATAATTCTGCTTCTTTTTGTGCGTAGGTCTTAGTTTGATAGGTAGCCACTTGTATGGTGTAGTTATTTAGGCTACGGGGTTCCTCCTGTAATTTAACTGGACTTGCCTGTTCTTTTATAACTGTCTTTACAGGCTTTGATATTTGCGTTTTAGCCGCCATATTAAATTGGTAATTTAGCTTTAATGCCGCGGAACTCCTGCCTCTCTGGACTCCCAAAGCAAAAGAAACAATGCCTGTAATTATAAAGCCGATGATTATAAATATTATTTTTTCGTAATTCCGTATATAACTCCAAAATGACTCAGATACACCTTCTTTTTTTTGGTTATAATCTTTTATCTGGGAGAATAACTCTATTTGGGAATGTTTTATTTTTTCCATATTAACTGAGCAGATAACTTACGGAGCACGAGGTGCGACGTAAGTTATAGGCGAAGCCGTCTGCGAATTTAATCCCGCACCTTTTTAGTATTCAAGTTTTTAAGATTAAAAGCATGAATAAATAAAAGGTGCGGGATAAGTTCGGACGTATCCCGAATGTAGCAAAATGTTTTTGTGTCTCTTCGGGATCCCGAAGTTATTCTTCGAAGAGTAACTTCGTTCGGGATAAGTTATGTCGCTTACATTATTCTTAATATATGGCTCCACAACTTATGTCCTCATTTATTATATATCCTTTAATTTTTGCGTTGCAAGTAATTTTTTATATTAGTTTTCTTAACAACTTTCAAAAATGCTTCTACGACCTTAGGATCAAATTGCGTGCCGCTCTTCTTTTTAATTTCTTTTATCGCAGAATTTATATCTATCCTTTCGCGGTACGGCCTTCCATAGACCATGGCTTCAAACGCATCAGCTACAGCCATAATCCGTGCTCCCTGGGGAATCTGGCCTTTCTTTAATCTTGAAGGATATCCTGTGCCGTTGTATTTTTCATGGTGGTGCATTATTATCGGTATAACCGGCCTTAATACCTGTAGGGGCCTTAGTATCTGCGCTCCTCTTGCAGGATGACCTTTAATAATTCCGTATTCTTTGGGAGTAAGTTTGGTTGTCTTTGTAAGTATTTCTAACGGGATATCCACTTTGCCTGCATCGTGTAAAAGGCTGGCAAATTTTAGGCTTTCGGTTTGTTTTTCATCAAGCCGCATTTGATGTGCTATTGCCGTTACTAAACGGCCAAAATATGGCGAATGCGTATAACCCTGCGGGATACGTTTATCCAATAGGATTACCAGCGATTTTATGCTGCCCAAAACTATTCTTTGTTGCTCTTCGTATAATTGTAGATTCTTTATGCCTATTATTGCTTGTTCTGCTACTGTACTTAACATTTCCTGGTCAAATCTGTCAAAGGCAACATCGTTTTTGTTTCTTCTTATGATAATAAGCCCAATTACATCTTCCGAGACCAACGGCATGCCCAAGATCCTGTCTTGGCGTATGGATCTGGTCATTTTTATAATACTTTTCTCCAGCCTGCTTGAGATCTTAGTTTTTTTATCGACGATATATTTTTTCCTGTCGCTTACTACGCATTTAAACACGGAGTATTTTTTACTAGAATCCACAAGCAAGATTAAGCAATATTTGGCATTGAATATCTGACGAAGGAGACGGGTTAGGGCACTGATTAGATAGTTTAGTTCTAGCGTAGAATTAATTAAGCGATAGACGCTATGTATGGAAGAAATTAATATTTTATACTTTTTCGTATGGGTCAAATAATTTTTTATATTCATCTAAAGCATACCTGTCTGTCATGCCTGCGATATAATCGCAGACAACGCGCCTTGTGCCATCTATGGGAATCCTCTTTTGTATTTTAGTGGGTAATTGTTCGGGTTTATCTATATAGACACTAAACAATTCCTGGATGAAACGTTTGGCTTTGTCACTCATTCTTATCACCCGGTAGTGGTGATAAAGCTTTTGCATAAGGAATTCCCGTAACGGCTTTCTTAAATTCAGCATCTCTTTACTAAAAGATACGATTTTCTTATGCAGTTTTTTTACATCCAGACAAGATTTGATTTTTAATTTATTTATATTCCTGTCTGCCTCTTGAATTAAATCCGTAACCTGCAAATCAATCAGCGACCTTATGATTAAATACCTTCTTCTTTCCTCATCCATTTTAACATATTTTTTGGAAATTTTGGCACATATATTATTCCATATAGGCAATTTTTCTAAATCCGATTCTTTAAGTAACCCCGATGCAATTCCGTCATCAAGATCGTGATTATCGTAAGCTATCTCATCAGCAATATCTACTATCTGGGTTTCTAGGGTCGGTAATTCGCAGGGCGCCAGTTCCTTGATTTCTACTGCTTTATCAAAGGTCGATGAATGCTTCACTATTCCTTCCCTGACTTCCCAGGTTAAATTTAGGCCCGGAAAATCGGGATACCTCTCTTCTAAGATATCGACCACCCTTAAGCCTTGGAGATTATGGTTAAAACCGCCGAACTTTACCATAAGTTGATTGAGCGCTTCCTCGCCGGAATGGCCAAAAGGCGTATGTCCTAAATCGTGCGCCAATGATATTGCTTCTGTTAGGTCAACGTTTAATCTTAAACTCGCAGCAATAGTCCTGGCAATCTGTGCGACTTCTAAGGTATGAGTAAGCCTTGTGCGGTAATAATCTCCCTCGTGGTTTACAAATACCTGGGTTTTGTATTCTAATCTTCTAAAAGCCGCGGAATGTATGATTCTATCTCGGTCTCTTTGATAGGCAGACCTATAGGGGTGCTCTTGTTCTTTGTAGACTCTGCCCCGAGACTCATAACTTTTCATTGCATAGGAAGCCAAGGCGCTATCTTGGAATTCTTTAATCTTGATTTGATTTAGCATGCTTTAATCTCTTGTATAATTCATCTAAGGATTGAGAGATTACCTTTGTATCGTATAAAACAGGCATAAAATTAGTATCACCCCTCCAACGGCAAACCAGATGGATATGCAGATGTCCGGTTATGCCTGCACCGGCCTCTCTGGATACGTTGATTCCTATATTGTATCCGTCAGGTTTTAATACTTTAGCTAACATTTTTTTTGTTTTATCCAAGGTTTTGAATAAGTCTAAAATTTCCTCTGAATTTAACTGCGATATTTCCTTTATGTGCCTTAAAGGCGCTATCATCATATGACCGTTATTATAAGGAAAAATATTCAGCAAAGATATAGAATATTTAGTTTTATATATAACGTAATTCTTCTCATTAGACTTTATGCTCTCGCAAAATATGCATTTTTTAATTCTTTTGCTATGTATATATTTTATTCTCCAGGGAGCCCAGAGTTTATCCATTTTATAATTTAATAATCCTTGCCTCTATTTTATCGTTAATCTCTATTATTCCATAGGAATTATACAGAGAAAATATCTTATCAGTGGGGCTGCCGGGATTAAAGTATAAGATATTCCCTCTTTTTTCGTTTAATGCATAGTGTGAATGCCCAAAGATAACCAAATCAACCTTATCTTTTTTAAACTGCTCAGCCATAAGGTCCATTAACTTATTGGGGTTGCCGTATCCATGCATAACCCCTATATTATAATTACCTACTTTAATTACCTGTTTTTGCGGCAATTTTTTTCTAACATCCCCAAGATCCATATTGCCGTATACTGCCTTTATATCTTTACAGACAGTCTGTAATTTATCCAAGACACCTAAATTCACAAGATCCCCTGCATGTATAATCATATCGGCATTTTTGAAGTTTTCCATAATTTGCTGCGGGATGTCTTCTGCCCTGTCAGGTATATGCGTATCCGCAATTACACCGATTTTCATATTTTCCTATTATACTATAACCCTGGGCCTGGAGAAAAGGTCCAAGATTTGATTAAGATTATTTACATCCCACATCCAAATTTTTTCTTCCAGTGCCTTTAGCCGCGCATTTGCATCTATATCCTGAAAGGCGACGATAATTTTTCTTTGAAGTTTATAACGGTATTTTTTACATTCTTTGGCAAATACCGTTATATCATCTTCGGTTATCAGGTCCTGTTTGAATGCTATTATCCAAAGGCTATCGGTAGAGCGGCCAATAAGACCCTCCTGTAGGTTTCTATGATTAAACTCCAAGGGTTTTATTTCTTTAAAATGGGCCAGCCTAAATTTCTTTCTTTCTATTTGCACTACTTCGTTTTCAAAAAGCCTTAATAATTCCATCATTCTTTCTATAATAGGCTTCTTTGCATTTAGGAGAAATTCTTTGAGCATCCCTTCTATATTTTGCCTAAACAATGCCCTTTGGTTTTTTGCATCAAAGGTCAAAGAGTTAACCTTGCCTTGATAGACAAATCTTAACCAGAAACTAAAAACCCTATCATTTATCTTTAAAAAATCTCCGCTTCGCGTGACGGCATCAAGTTCTAACAGGTGATTTATTCTTAACGCCAATTCTTTTCTTTGTTTGCGTAAAATATGGGCGATATCTTTTAGTTTATTATGTCCGCTGGAGATTAAATAAAGGATGGATATATAATCTTGGCTATGGGTGGTATCTAGGAACCGCTTTAGATAATTGGAGAATCTCTGGTTTAATATCCCTGAGGATGCAAAAAGCAGTTCTTCGAATATATCAATTAAATTAATTTGTTCTGGCTTTGATAATACGTCTGCCATTACCTCTAAATAGAATGGGTATCCTCCTGTAAAATGAATAATAAAATCCTGCAAGCCCTTATTAAGTTTTGGTTTATTTAACCTGCAGTCCAAATAACCTTCGCTTGTTTTTATATCAAATGGCTCTACCTTGACCATTTCAAAATTACCGAATAACAATGATAGGTTCTTGGAAAGTATTGTCCTGGCTTTGAATTGTAGTGAGCTGACGATTATATACATCGTATTCTTCTGCAAGATTAATAACTTAGACCATTCATTGTATAGATTTTTAATGCCTAAGTTTTCCAGATTATGGAATTCATCCAAGATTAATACGCAAAACTTACCTGTCTCCTGATTGATTAATTCGCATAAAGATAATAATTCCGTAAAGATATTATGTTTTTTTCTTTTCTCCAGCGCGGTTAAAATTGAATTGATTCTTTCTGCCGTCTTGGGTATATATTTTGATGATTTATTGATAAGGAAATCCAAATCCTCTTTTAGAGGCATATTGCTGTTAATTAGGAAATTGTAAAGCAATGTAGCAAGAAACCTCTTAGTAAAGGAATTCAATGATTCGGGCCTTGCTTCCACATATAATATAATAAAATTGTTGTCATAAAATCTATCAAGAAAACTAAATATTATTGAGGTCTTACCTACGAATTCATCACCAATAAGGGCTATATTTTGGCGATAGCCGTATTTTAAATCTTTAATACGCTTTTCCAAAATATCCAAATAAAATTTTCGGTCAAAAAAGTTCTTCTTTATCATATCTAACGCGGTAGATAAAAATAGGGATTCTGGGGGAGATAGCCTTTCCTTATCTGAAAGTGCAGACACCCCGCTTTAGCAATAAGAATACCCTTTCCCACAATGTCACCGGTTTTAATAAAGACCTGCGCATTTCTGGCATATACAGTCGAGAATCCGTCGCCGTGGTCAATAATTATGGTTTTACCGAAACTTTTGAAATCCGGGCTATAGAAGACAACCCTGCCGCTACGCGCGGCAACCACATCCTGCGTCCTGTAGGGTTGTATATTTATTCCTTTATTAATCATATTGTTAAAAATCTGTCCAAAGGTAGAAATGACTTTGCCTCTCATCGGCCACATAAAATCTTCGTATAAAGGATATTTATTTGCTATTGCTTTCGGTTTAAGACGGGAAGGTATAAATATAAGTTGCCCCGTTTCTATATTTGTGGCATCAGAAATATGGTTAATATTTACAAGCTCATTAAGGTCTACATCGTAGATTTTAGATATTCTCCATAGGGTCTGCCCTTTTTCTACGCGGTGATAAATTCCGGGTATTGAGGCCGACGGTGGTGGCAGTGAAACCAAAGAAGTGCTGGCACAACCGATAAGATTCAAAATGCAAAAAGAAAATAAAATATAACAACTTTTTGATTTTTTCATTTTTAAAGCGGGCGAAGGGAATTGAACTTAAAATTTCCTTCGCTTGCCACTTGAAATTTTAATCCTAAGGCCATAGGCCTAAGGACCTCTCCTAAAATAAAAGCGGGTGAGCGGAATCGAACCGCCATATACAGCTTGGGAAGCTGCCATTCTGCCATTGAATTACACCCGCATTCTTTTTAGGTCCTGCACTTTTATACAAAAGTGCAGGATTAAATTCAGCCAGCGGACTTACGTTCACTATCGTTCCATAAGTCCGGGCTTCATTTTTAGAAGCTGGTGTTCTACGTGATGAACTACGCCCGCAAAACATTCTTCCATCAATTTGATAGAGCAATATTTACCGCACATCGTGCAGACATCTAAGAGGCCCGGCTTTGACGAAGCCCTGTAGTATCGTGCTTTCTGTGGGTCTATAGAGAGCTCAATCTGTTTTTTCCAGTCACGTTTTTTTCGCGCTTCAGACATATATCTATCCCATTGTATTGCTGATTTTACTTTCTTTACTATATCGGCAGCATGCGCAGCTATTCTTGAGGCGATAACTCCTTCTTTAACGTCTTCTATGGAAGGGTGCCTTAGATGCTCGGAAGCAGTTACGTAGCAGAGAAAGTCCGCGCCAAAACTTGCGGCTATCGCGCCTCCTATAGAAGCACTGATATGGTCGTGGCCGGCAGCGATATCCGTAACTAATGGCCCTAATACATAAAACGGTGCCTGATGGCAGATTTTCTTTTCCAGCATAATATTTTTTTCAATTTCATTTAACGGGATATGCCCCGGGCCCTCAATCATTACCTGGACGTTCCTTCTTCTTGCTAAAAGGGCAAGCTCCCCTAAGATTTTTAATTCCGATAGCTGCGGCCTATCAGTAGAATCCAATATTGTCCCCGGCCTCAGGCCATCCCCTAGACTTAAAGCAACGTCATAACGATAGGCAATATCTAGAATCCTATCAAAGTATTCGTAAAAGGGGTTCTCTCTTTTATAATAAGCCATCCAGCTTGCTAAAATCGCTCCGCCTCTGGAGACAATACTTAAGAGCCGTTTATGTTTTTTTAAGACTTTTAAGGATTTTTTTGTAACACCGGCGTGTATAGTAAAGAAATCTACGCCTTCCTTTGCCTGTGATTCCAGAATATCCAGTATTGCATCGATATCAAACTTCAAAAAGTTACCATTTTTCTTTTGGGCATTTACCGCTATTTCATAAACCGGCACAGTACCCACAGGGACAGACGAATGCCTTAATATTTCCTTTCTTATTTTTTTAAGGTTCCCTCCCACGCTTAAATCCATAACTGTATCCGTGCCGTATTTTATCGCCGCTTCTAGTTTTTTTAATTCATCACATATCTGCGATTTATCGGTTGATGTGCCTATATTGGCGTTAACTTTAGTGCGTAATCCATAGCCTATGCCACAGGGCTTTTTAATGTTATGTCTATTATTGTGCGGGATAACAATTTTGCCCTCTTTAATGCGCCTTAAGATTAATTTAATGCCTATGCCTTCCTGCTGCGCTATTTTCTTCATTAAAGGCGTACTAATATTATTCTTGGCGTACTCTAATTGTGTCATCTTAAAAACTCTCTACTCTCTACTAACTACTTTTAAGAAAATCGCTTCGCGATTAGACCCTTCCTCTAGAGGATTTAGGAAGGTCTATCCTTTTTAGGATAACTTACTGCGATTTTCGCAGTGGGTGATTTTTATACTTTCCTATACCCCAAGAAACTTCTAAACCTTTTAGTCACAGATGAAATATCGCCTGCCTCGCATACAGCCCTACAAACAGCTACCCTTTTTGCACCGAAAGTTAATACCTCACCTATATTGCTCTCGTTTATACCGCCAATAGCAAAAAAAGGTACCCTGATTTTTTTACTGGCCTTATTTATTAAGTCTAATCCTACGGGTTTTAAATTAGGTTTTATAAAGGTTGGGAAAACCGGCCCTATGCTTATATAGTCCGCTCCTTTATTTCCTGCGTTTATAGCTTCTTTTAAATTGTGGCAGGATATTCCGATAATTTTATCTTTACCTAATATTCTTCTGGCTACTTCTATAGGTAGGTCAGCTTGGCCTAAATGGATTCCATCGCTGTCTGCTATCTTGGCGATATCCAGATAATCGTTAACTATAAATAAGGTTTTACTATTTTTTAATAGTTTTCGCAATAAAATAGCGTTTTTTAAGACAGTTTCTTTATCCGATATCTTGTCTCTATACTGGATTATGTCAGCGCCCGCATCCGAGATATTGCCAGCCGCATTTATTAAAGACCCTTTCGCTTTTATGGCCTCTTTATCTATGAGGACGTAAAGACGGGAAATTTGTAATAACTTTCTTTTCCAGTTCATAGATGCCGTATCTTATATTTTTAAATTCAATAGCGATATTAGTATTTTTGAGCTTACTGAATTCTTCCAAGACCCTTATGGATTCTTTTACGCGTTGTATATTTGCAGCAAAGATATCCTGATAATTTTTTCTCTTTAACTCAGCCCCATATATCGTTTTTCCTACATCATCTATGCTTTGCCTGGCTTTAAGTAAGTTTCTTGAAGAAGCCAGTAATTTCAATAGCGTATCAATCTTATGCCTTATTTTTTTAAAGTGCGCTGTTAGGGTTCGGTTATTTAAGATAAAACGGGTTATTTCTTCGCAGACACGCAGGCCTTCTTTTGCGCGGTTTATATTTGCGTCGATAATCCTGTCAATGATTTTTATTTTAGAATATTTGGGCAATCTTTTTTATTAAGTTGGTTGTAGAGCGGCCCCTTGCCAGAGGAACTGCGATAACCTTTCCTCCATAATTTAAAACCACCCCAGCCCCGACTATATTATTTTTATTCCAATCCGCACCTTTAACCAGTATATCCGGCTTAAGCAAGCTTATAGCCTTAAAAGGGGTATCTTCTTTAAATAAAACTACATAATCTACGCTTTCTAATGCCGCAACTATCCGCAACCTCTCCCATTCCTTTACAATAGGTCTTTTATCGCCTTTAACTTTTCTTACTGAAGCATCGGAATTTATTGCTACTATTAGAATATCGCCTTTTCTTTTGGCGGCTTCAAGGTACTTTATATGCCCGTAGTGCAGTAAATCAAAGCATCCATTGGTAAATACAATTTTCTTACCGGCCTTTTTTAAACGATAGGCAATATTTTTTAATTCAGTTAGATTTTTTATTTTTGCTTCTATGAGAGAGCTTCTTCTGCAAGTTCGCATATGATATGTCCTACGGTAATATGGGCCTCTTGGATTCTGGCGGTAACCGAAGAAGGGACCAGGAGTGATACATCTGCCAGTTTTGTTAACTCTGCGCCGTCTGCGCCGCTAAAGGCAACGGTCTTTAAGCCCATTTTTTTTGCCTGCTTGATTCCCAAGACGACATTTTTTGCCTTGCCGCTGGTGGATATGCCGATAACGATGTCGTTTTTCTTGGCTAAGGCTTCAATCTGCTTTGCGAAGATTATTTCGTAACCGTAATCGTTGGCAAGAGAGGTAAGAACAGATGTGTTTGTCGTAATGGCAATGGCGGCTAATGCCCTCCTATCCTTTTTAAATCTGCCCACAAATTCAGCGGCAATATGCTGGCTATCGCTAGCAGAACCGCCGTTTCCGAAGATAATTACCTTGCCGTCTTTTTTAAGGCATTCTATTACTATGGAGGCTATTTCTATAATCTTTTCTATGCCTATGCGCAGCAATTCCTCTTTGACCTGTATGCTTTCCAGTAATATATCTTTTATCCTTTCTCTCATGGCCAGCCTCTCTATTTACCCAAAGAATGTCTTTGCGATTTCGTAAAATTCTATATCCACTGTTTTTAAAGTGGAAATAGCCTTTTCTATGGGGACTTCTATGATTTTATTTCCCGAAAGAGCAACCATCTTGCCAAAACTTTTATTTTTGGCTAACTCCACCGCCTTTACTCCGAATCTTGTCCCTAATACTCTATCGAATGCCGTGGGCGTGCCTCCTCTTTGAATGTGGCCAAGAACGCTTACCCTTGTCTCATAGCCTGTTCTTTTTTCTATTTCTCCTGCCAGGAACTCACCAATACCGCCCAGTCTTACGTGGCCGAATTCATCCAGTTTTTCCTCTTGCGTAAGAATTGTGCCTTCTTTGAATTTAGCCCCTTCAGCCACAACCACTATGCTGAATGTCTTGCCTCTTTGGTGTCTATTTTTTATAAGATTACATACCTCCTCAATATCAACGGGCATCTCAGGAATTAGAATTACGTCGGCTCCGCCTGCTATACCTGCTTCAGTCGCAATCCATCCGGCATGCCTGCCCATTACCTCCACAACAATAATGCGGTGATGGCTTTCTGCGGTAGTATGGAGTTTATCGATGCATTCCATAGCCGTATTTAAGGCTGTATCAAAACCAAACGTATAGTCTGTGCTTGAAATATCGTTATCTATTGTTTTAGGGACGCCTACGATATTAGGTATGCCATCCTTTATTAATTTCACCGCCACGCCTAAGGTATCTTCTCCGCCTACCACAATCAACGCGTCTAATCCTAATTTTTTATAGTGGTCTTTTACCTTTTGCAGATCCTCTGGTTTTTTATAGGGGTTGGTCCGGCTTGTGCCTAATATCGTGCCGCCTTTAGGCAATATGCCTGAGACAGCGTCTAAATTTAATTTTAATGTATCATTTTCGATCAAGCCTTTCCAGCCATTTTTAATTCCGATAATTTCATATCCTTCATTAATGCCTTTTCTTACGACTGCCCTTATTACCGGATTTAGTCCCGGGCAATCGCCTCCTCCTGTAAGTATGCCGATTCTTGCCATCACTTTCTCCTTTTAAACCCTGCCATAGCCGCTAAACGGTATAGTAGGTTCGTCGGTTTCTTTTCTTTTTTTCTCCTTTTCTTCTATAGAAATAATTTTTGCTACATGAATTCTAATAATAATCTGCTCCTCAATGCCCAAAACCTCCTGTATTTTGGCCCTGGTTATTTCCTGTAAGCGCGCAGTAATTTCGGGTATATTTGCCTCGGATTTTAAGATAACCCGCAGGTCGACGATAATCCCTTTTTTGGTAGCGATGACATCCGGCCTTAATTCGCGTATTTCGGGAATAAATCCTGTCAGGCGTTTTATTAAATCCTCGACGGCCGAAAGGGCAATGGTTACTTCTCCTGAGGAAGTAGTAAAGGCGATTGTCTTTTCGCGCTGGAATCTGCCTAAGATTAATTGGGCGAAAGAAAAACTAATCAATATTAATAAAAGACCCAAAAGGCCGATGATAATTCTTGAGTTAGTGTTGTATTGCACGTATGTCAGTAAATTATTTATGTCTTGCGGTTGCAATACATTTAGTGAGAAAACTATAAGTATTACGCCGATTAAAATCAGAACTAACGCATAAAATAATATTCCTAAAACCGTAAATACCCTCATCGTTCACCCCCTAATCCTATTTCTCTATGCCTTGCACGTTTATATTAATATCTTTTATTGATAAATTGGTCATTTTTTCTAAACCCCGACGCACACTCTCCTGTACTTTATTTGCTACGTCAGGAATATTAAAGCCGTATCTTATAATAAGCGGAATTTCAACCTTTACATCTTCGTTTTTATCAATCTCGACTTTTATCGCAAAGTAGGTCTTTTTACTCATAAGCGCCAAGACCCCGCTTTTTAAATCTCCTCCTATGCGTTTTACTCCTTCAATTTCCGTTGAAGCCAGCGATGCAACTGAGGCAATGACGTTCTTATGAATCCTAATCATTCCCAAATCCGTGCGCGATTCTTCTTTGTGCATTATAATTCTCCTTCTGATTTTTCTTTTAGCATTTCCTGAACAAAATGAGTGGAAAATTCGCCCTTTAAAAACAGAGGATTTTCTAATAAACGCAAATGAAAAGGTATGGTCGTTTTTAAGGGGACTATGCTGAATTCGCTCAAGGCCCTATGCATAACCTTGATTGTCTCTTGACGATTCTGGCCGTGGGTTATTAATTTGGCCAGCAGAGAATCGTAATAAGAATTGATTTCGTATCCGGGATAGATATGTGTATCTACGCGCACTCCCGGTCCCCCGGGGAGGATAACCGTATCTATTTTACCCGGACAGGGCATAAAATTATTCTCAAAGTCCTCGGCATTTATACGGCATTCCATAGCCGCGCCCTTTATCTGGATGTCTTCCTGCTGCAGGTGCAGTCTTTCTCCAGCTGCAATGCGGATCTGTTCTTTTATCAGGTCTATGCCCGTTACCATCTCGGTTACCGGATGTTCAACCTGGATTCTGGTATTCATCTCCATAAAATAAAAATTATTATGCTGGTCTAAGAGAAATTCCATTGTTCCGATGCTGGCATAGTTTACTTGCTTTGCGCCTCTTACTGCCAGTTCGCCCAGGCGTTTGCGTAACTTATTGTCCACTACCGGCGAAGGCGACTCCTCCAGTAATTTTTGATGTCTTCTTTGGATACTGCAATCCCTCTCTCCCAAATATAGAATCCGATTATATTTATCTGCCAAGATCTGTATTTCAATATGCCGTGGTTTTTCGATATATTTTTCAATATACACATTAGGGCTTCCGAAGTTTGCCTCTGCTTCTTGCCGGGCAATCATTAATCCGTTGACCAGCGTTATCTCATTATGGCATATCCGCATTCCTCTTCCGCCGCCGCCGCTGGATGCTTTTATGATTACAGGATAACCTATCCTCTTGGCGGTTTTAGTTGCCTCCTCTTTATTTTTGATTATTGAAGCGCTACCCGGCACAATAGGCAGGCCCGCCTTTTGCATGGTTACGCGTGCCGCCATTTTATCGCCCATAAGTCTTATATTTTCAGGGGTAGGACCGATAAAGGTTATCTGGCAGGATTCACAGATTTCTGCAAAATGGGGATTTTCAGCTAAAAACCCGTAGCCCGGATGTATTGCGTCTACATCCGTAATTTCAGCAGCGCTTATAACTGCGGGTATGTTTAGATAACTTCCGCTGCTCTGTGCCTGGCCTATGCAGATAGCCTCATCGGCAAAACGCACATGCAGAGAATCCCGGTCGACTTGCGAATAAACAGCAACTGTGCGGATGCCTAATTCTTTGCAGGCGCGGATTATTCTCAGCGCTATCTCGCCACGGTTAGCAATTAATATTTTGGAGAACATTTTAGAGAGGCTCGAAGAGAAACAGGGATTGTCCGAATTCTACAGGTTCAGCGTTATCTACGAGGACTTCCAAAACCTTACCCTTGATTTCCGACTTTATTTCATTCATTAATTTCATTGCCTCAATGATACAGATGACCTGGCCCGGCTCAACCGTCTGGCCTACCTCAACATAAGGCGGTGCTTCCGGTGAAGGCGAACGGTAAAAAGTTCCCACCATAGGAGCTTTTATTTCAAGTGTTTTTAGGGTTGCTTTTTCGCTTTCTTCGGCGGTCTTTGCAGCCGTTTCTTTGGATATTCTATCCTTTTCAGTGGTTATTGGCCCGGTAAATACCTCTGTTGTTCCTGAAGCCATCTTCCTCAGTCTTATCCGCATCCCGTCTTTCTCTATCTCAAGCTCCACCAGATCATTTTCATTCATCAGGTTTATCATTTCTTTTATTTCTTTAAGATTCATCTTAAGCCTCGGATTTTATTATCAGTAGACCCTTTCAACATATTCGCCGGTCCTGGTATCCACTTTAATCTTATCTCCTATATCAATAAAAAGCGGAACCTGTAAGGTTGCCCCTGTTTCTATCTTTGCCGGTTTAGTACCGCTTTTTGCCGTATCGCCTTTAATGCCCGGCTCGGTATGAATAATTTTGACTTCGATAAAATTCGGCAGATTTATAGTTAAAGTCTCATCCTTATAAAAATAGGCGTTGACCTCCAGGTTATCCTTTAAAAATTTTATCTTATCTTGGAGATCCTCTTTTGCCATAGTTATTTCCTCGAAATTTTCCTGGTCTACAAAATGATAAATTCCGCCCGATTCATAAAGGTATTGGAGTTTTCTTTCTTCAATAAATGCCTCTTCTATCTTTTCGTCGCCTCTGAAGGTTTTTTCCTGGACATTGCCGCTTCTTAAGTTTCTCAATTTTGTGCGCACAAAGGCGCCGCCTTTTCCGGGCTTTACATGCTGGTATTCTATGACCTGGTAGATATCCCCATCTACCAGTATCGTCAGGCCGGATTTTATTTCATTTATCGAGACTGTCACTGAGTAATTCAACTCCCCTCTTGGTAACTAAAACCATATCTTCTATTCTTATACCGAACTTACCGGGTAGATATATTGCCGGCTCAATGGTAAATACCATTCCCGGCTTTAATTTGCTTGTTTCTTTACTGGATATATAGGGTGCCTCGTGGACCTCCAGTCCTACTCCGTGGCCTAAATTATGACCAAAAAACCCGCCGTATCCTCTTTGGGTTATATATTGGCGGGAAGCCTTATCAATCTCGTTTATCTTTGCGCCGGGCTTTATTTTTTTAATCGCCTGCTCTTGCGCCTGGTGCACTATATCATAAATTCTTTTGATAATTGGACTTATTTTACCCGAAAAGAAAACCCTTGTCAAGTCGGATTTATAGCCCATATAATCTACGCCCAGGTCAATCATTATTACTTCGTCACCTTTAATCTTTCGTCCAGAAGTAAGGTGGTGGGGAAAGCTGGAATTGGGGCCAGAGGCAACGATTATATCAAACGCAGACATACAAGCGCCACCATACCTGATAAACCTTTCCAGTTCTGCGGCAATCTCAATTTCTTTCTTGCCCGCTGATATAAAATCTTTAATAAATTTGAAGGCATCTATGGTTATACGAACTGCCTTTTTTATTTTTTCTAACTCCGCCTGGCTTTTTATCTGCCTTGGGTCTTCTATTATATTGTGTGTAGGGATTAATTCAGCCTTTTTTTCTAATTCATCATTTATCTTTTTATATTCTGCATATGGAAGATATCTTTCTTCGAAGCCGATGCGCTTTAGTCCAAGTTTTACGCAGACATCCGCCAATATCTTAAATACAGAACCATTAATTTTCTTTATGGTAAAAGTCCTATTTAGCTTCAAATTTGCCTCTAATAGGTACCTGGAATCGGTAAGATATACGTTATTTTTCTTGGATATTATCAGATAGGAATCGCGGCTAGTAAAATAAGTAAGATAGGAGATATTGGCAGGGTAAGATAGGATGAATCCGTCGAGATTTGATTTTTCTAATTTGGCATAAATATTTTTTATTCGATAATTCATCCCCCTTCGCAGGAGACCACAGATTTTAATCTGTGTAGGAATGCGTTTGCTAAATCTGCTTCGGGGGATTTCACTAAATAAACAAACCATGCACGTGGCGGGGGATGATCCTTGACATAAAAGATGTCAAGGATCTATT